>Ga0208112_100039_pt1 | contig 283083 bp, 253 predicted proteins | sample HotLakConsoUCCLE_FD_184736 | JGI IMG/M metagenome (GOLD analysis project Ga0208112, IMG submission 184736) | Hypersaline microbial mat communities from Hot Lake, Washington, USA - Hot Lake Consortium UCC-LE (SPAdes) (version 2) ... | reverse complement strand
TCGCCTATCTCAAGGCCACCCTCCACGCCATCGCCGCCGGACATCCGCAAGGCCAAATCGACGATCTGCTCCCTTGGAACTTCACGCCGTCAACCTGAGACTGCGTGCCGCTCAGCCACCGCTTACAGAGAATGGTTTGCCGTCCGCAATCAGTTCGCCGTGATGTTCGGCGAGTGCTTCGACGCTTGAGTATCTGAAACCGCATGGGCCGGGCCGGATACACAAAGTTCAGGACACTCCGGGGTGATGCCTCGGAACCTGACGCACGCCCGTGCCGTGATCCGGGCCTGGGCCACCGACTTCAACGAAACACGACCGCATTCGGCGTATCGACCAAAGCGCTCCGGTTCCGGCTGGTCGCAAGTTCAGTGGCAGGTCACCGGGAGCAACCCGACGGCCAGCAAGGGGCCAAGCCTGCGCAAGAGGTCAAGGTCATCCATGACCGATCGAGCCTGTGCTGAGGTCGGACGCGGACCAGCCGTCAGTCGAGAGCATCATGGCCGATCGCCTTGCAGCCGGAGAGATCCGACCCGCCCGCGGCCGCCACGGTCTTGGCGAGGTCTCGAAGCGCGCTGCGCAACCCTTCCTCGAGGACCGGGTGGTAGAATGGCATCGCCAGCATGTCGGCGACGGTCATGCGCGCCTCAACGGCGAGCGAGAGCAGATGTGCGAGATGTTCGGCTCCGGGCACGCACATCTCGGCGGCCAGCACGCGACCGGTCACGCGGTCGGCATGGATGCGGAGAATTCCTGCGGCCGTCTGCGCCATGCGCGCCCGCGCCTGCCCCGAGAAATCCGCGCTGCCGGTCGCAAGGTCCGTGTCGTCCAACTCCGACAGGGGCGGGCCGACCCGCGCGACCTGAGGCGACGAGAACACGATGGACAGGGGCGCGCGTCGGCAAAGCTTCCCGTCCTGCGCATCCGGCGCGGCCATGCGGCCGGCGATGTGGCCCTCGTCGGCGGCCTCATGCAACAAGGGACGATAGCCGTTCGCGTCGCCGACAAGGAAGACGGGCAGATCGCCAATGCGCAACGTCGCGGGATGGACCATCGGCAGCCCGTCTTCGTCGAGCGGCACGCCCAGCGTGTCCAGCCCCAGACCGTCGATATTCGGTCTGCGGCCCATCGCGGCCAGAACCGCGTCGGCCTCGAACGTTCCGGCCGCGCCGGTCACGCGGATCGCGCCACCGGCGTCCTCGAGCTCGGCCGGGGCGCCCAGATGCAGCGCAAGCTCGGCCTCGATCAGCGCGCGGAACACGGTCAGCACCTCCGCGTCGTCGATGCCTGCAAGCCCCTCGACCGCGTCGAAGCCCGCCACCTCCAGCCCCAGCCGCGCGAGCGCCTGCGCGACCTCCACGCCGACCGGACCCATGCCGATCACGGCGATGCGGTGCGGCAGGTCGGTCTGTTCGAACAGGCTGTCCGTGGTCAGGATGCGGTCGCCGAAATCGCGCCAGGGCCCTGGCACCACTGGGCTGCTGCCCGGGGCAAGGATGATCGCGCGCGCCTCGATCGTTTGGCCGTTCACCTCAAGCCGCCCGGGGCCAAGCAGGCGCGCCCGGCCCGAGATGGCCCGGTCGCCAAGCTTGTCCGGCACCGCTTCGGGCCCCTTGACGAAACCGTCCCGCATCTTGCGCACGCGGGCCAGAACGGCAGGAATGTCCGCGCGCAGACCCTCCACGCCGCGGATGCCGAATTCTTCGAAGGTGCCGCGCCGGTGAAAGGCATTTGCCGCCTCGATCAGCGCCTTGGACGGCATGCATCCGACGGCGGCGCAGGTCGTCCCCCAGTGGCCGTCGTTCACCATAAGGAAATCGTCCGTATAGCGGCGCACCTCGCGCAGGGCCGAAAGCCCCGCGCTGCCTGCGCCCACGATGACGGTGTCGGCCTTCATCCGTTCACTCTTCCGCGTCGGCTTGCGCCGCGCCGCCGATCTTGCCGCCCTCGGGCATGTCATGCCTCCTTGATTCAACGCAAAGATCCCGCATTCAGAGTATCGCATTCTTTCCGGACACCTCACAATGTCCTCGCGGTTAACCAGTATGCATTTTCAATCCTCAGAATGAAAGGATCCCCAAATGGCCGACAAGAATGCATATATCGAAAAAGCCAAGGCGCAGATCGATCAGTGGAATGCCGAGATCGACAAGATGAAGGCAAAGGTCGCCGAGGCCGAAGCCGATTCGAAGATCGAGTATCAGAAGCAGCTCGATGAGGCGCGCAAACAGCGTGACGAGGCCGAGGTGAAACTCAAGGAGATGCGCGACGCCGGAGACCATGCATGGGACGACATGAAGGCGGGCTTCGACAAGGCCTGGGACAGCATGTCTGACGCGTTCAACAACGCCATGTCCCGCTTCAAGTGACGAATTGGGCGAGCGCCGCGGCGCGCTCGAATGCGGGGGGCGCAGCGCGTGGGACGAGCTGAAGACAGGCTTCTCTGGCGCATGGGGCACCTTTTTGCGAGGGGTGGAGCGCGGCAGACGAAGACGCCTCCACCAACCGATTGGCCAACGGGCCGTCCAGCCAAGGCGGCCTGCGCAGTGGCCAGAGGGTCGGGAAAGGGCAAATCGGCAGCAGGTCCATGGATCCTGCCTTCTGGATCGTCGTCGCGGCGGCGGGTCTCACCGCTATCATGACCGGGTTCAACCAAAGGTCAGCAGCCGGATGATGGGCTGGTCGGACGCTGCTGCTCGCCGGGTTTCCTGTCCGTTGGCTTCGGCCCTGCCGCAGGTGCACTGATCTGGATTGCGGTCCAGATGGTCGTGCTTGCCCATCGAGACATCAACCAAGGAGTTTGCCATGTCCCCAATTGTCCGCGCCTTCTTTGACCGGCCAACCGGAAGCCTGCAATATGTCTTCCACTGTCCGAAGACGAAGAAGGCCGCCATCGTCGATCCCGTCTGGAACTACTACCCGGAGGCCGGCGCGGTCACGACCGAAAGCGCCGACGAGATCCTTGCCTATGTCGAGGCAGAGGCGCTTGAGGTTGTCTGGGTGCTGGACACGCATCCCCATGCCGACCATTTCTCGGCCGCGCCCTATCTCTCCGACAGGCTCGGGGCGCCGACGGCGATCGGGGAAAAGGTCACGGGCGTCCAGAAGCTTTGGAAGGACCTCTATCACCTGGGCGAGGATTTTCCCACGGATGGCTCGCAATGGGACCGGCTGTTTGCCGAGGATGACACGTTCATGGTGGGTGAGATCCCCGTGCGCGTGATGTTCTCGCCCGGTCACACGCTGGCCTCCATCAGCTATGTCGCGGGCGATGCGGCCTTTGTCCACGACACGCTGATGATGCCCGAAAGTGGCACCAGCCGGGCCGATTTCCCCGGCGGCAGCACCGAGGAATTGTGGACGTCGCTCCGCGCGATCCTGGACCTGCCGGGCGATACGCGGCTTTATGTCGGGCACGACTACCCGGGCGCCGGCACCGACCCCGAATACATGGCGACCGTGGCTGAGCACCGCCTGCGCAACCGGCATGTCAAGGACGGGATCGGCAAGGCCGAATTCATCGCCATCCGCGACGCCCGCGACGCGACCCTGCCCTTGCCGGGGCGCATGCTGGCGGCACTTCAGGTGAACATCCGGGGCGGACGCCTGCCCGAGGCCGAGGCCGACGGACACAGCTATCTGCGGATCCCGGTCGGGAAGTTCGACCCAAGATGAGCGATCCGGTCACATGGGCCTTCAGCACCACGACCGATGCTGAAGGTCCAAGGATCGAGCCGGGCGCGGCGCGCAACGGGGTCGTGGGGTGCGCGGGATCGCGGCGCTCGGCATCGCGGCGGCCAATCAGCGAGCGGCGCCGACGCCAGACCAACAGATCGCGCTCAGTCCCCGCTCCGCTGTGGTGGATCATCTGTTGATGGCTGGAATGGGCTCTGAGCCGAGCTTGGACAGGGCGTTCCATTGGCAAGATGTGGCCCGCCCTTGACGGACGGGCCACGTTGGTCTTGGCGCGGGCTGGTCCGCTGCCGTCAGTTGGCGGCTGCCGTCTGCAACAGGGACGTGATCCGGCGCACCGTGGCGCGGCGGTTCTCTTGGGTGGCACGCTCGGTGTCAACCTTGAGGAAACGCTCGCCATACCCTTGCACGACAAGATTTTCCGGCGGGATCGCGAAATATTCGGTCAGCGCCAGCGCCACCGTTTCGGCCCGGCGATCGGACAGGGCAAGGTTCGTCGCGGCATCGCCGATCGCATCGGTATGGCCTTCGATCAGGAACACCTCGCGCGGATTGGCGGCAAGGATCTCGGCCATCGTGTTGCCGACACCGATCAGGCTCTCGATTTCGGCTGGTGCAATCGACGCCGCTCCGGTGGCGAAGTTGATCGTGTCCAGGTCGATACTTGGCACGAGGCTGCGCACCTCCTGATATTCCCGGATCTGGCGCAGGCTGAACCGCCGGTCGGCCTCGGTCTCGGCCAGCAGGGCGGCCCGCAGCGCAGCCTTGTCGGCGCTGCTGAACGCGATCCCGTCGACCGTGCGGTAGGTCGCAAGCCGTGACGCGTCGATGGCCTGCGCCTGCACCGTGTCGTCGAAAAGCTGCACCTCGGTGCCGTCCGCCGCGATCTGCGTGCGGCGCAGAACCCGGCCTTCGGGATCGCGGATGGTGACGATCTGGCTGCCATCCTCCCGCGACAGAAAGGTCCGTGTCGAGCCATCCGCGAAATTCTCGGTTCGAACGGTCATGCCGTCCTCGAACAGGAGCGCGTCGTCGTCCTTGTAGACGACATATTGGCCATCGCGTTCCACGACGACGCGGTCGCCCGAATTCGAGACGACTTCGCTGCCATCATCAAGGAGCGACCCGACGGCCACCGCTCCGATCCCAAGAAGAAGGACCTGCTCCAGACGGGTCAATCCGGTGTCGGCGTCATCGGCCTCCTCACCGGTCGTTGCCGCCTCGCCGGTGGCCACGACAGAGCCGTCGATCGGCGTGTCGAACTCCTCGTCGCTCGACCGGGTATCATCGGCGCCGATCGTGTCTTCGGTCACATCGGCGGGCTCGGCATCGGTGCCGGCCGCCGAGGCCGCCACGGGGGCATTGTCCTCGGCCGGTGCGTTGCCTTGGGCGTCTGCATCGGCTTCCTCGACAGGATCGACGTCCAGTGGGTCAGCCTCTTCCTCCGCCGGATCGAGCGGGGCCTCCGACGCAGCGGTGCCGTCGTCCGTGTTGTCTTCTGGGTTCACGGTCGCCTCTGCTTCGGCATCCATGTCACCTGTGGTGTCCGGCGCGTCGGGGTCGATGTCCGCAGGCATGCTCGCGTCGTCGCCCTCCGCTGATGCGTCACCCTCAGGATCAGCCATGGCGTCCGGCGCGGCGCCGGATTCCGCATCTGTCGCGGGGTCGACCGTGACCGTAGCCTCGCCGTCAACCGCGATATCGCCGGTGGCGTCGAGGCTGGTGTCCGATGACCCTGCCGCCTCGGGTTCGCCGGCTGGCAGAGGCTCTTCCGACAACTCTGGCGTCTGGGCTGGAACATGGTCCTGGGCCGATGCCGGCATCCCGTTTATCGGCTCGCCCTCCGGGCAAGGCGGTTCGGCTCCGTCAAGGCAAACCATCTCGATCCCGTTTGTCTGGGCATCCTGCCCGAGGGACGATTGGGGAAAGCCCAGCGCAAACGAGGCCACAAGTGTCGTCGTCAGGTGGAGCGTTTTCTTCGACATCAGTTTTGTCCTTTGTTCTCTGCCCCCGGCGCTCGGGGCACGTTGACAAGACAACGCCTGACGGCGGCCCTCGTTCCGTCAGCGTGGAAATCATCCGGACGCATCGACGGCTTCATCCCGCCGCTTTTTGGGGGTATTGGCCCGGCAACGACCGGGCCCGCCCAGCCCGAAACGCCGATGGCGCTGAACCGGCGCGTGGACGTCGCCGCGGGCATGATCGCGGGCGCACCCGACCCCGGAGACGGCGATCCGTCAACACAGCCGCGCGGTCGGTGGGGGCGTGGTCGTCATGGGCATTGTGGGACGGACAGTGCCGGGGAGCCTGTCGCGAACCCGCCCGGGGAGCGTGTCACGACCCTCGGCTGTCTCTTCAACGTCTGGCTATCCCAAACCGCATAGACCGGGCCGGATAGACACGGCCCCGGACACTCCCGGCAACCCGATGCTGCCGGTAGGCCCGATGGACATTGCCGTCCGGACCACGCCTGGCGAGGTCAACCCGGGGCGCGCTCGGCCCATCCAGCGAAGATCTTTTCCAGAGCAACGACGATATAATAGAGAACGATCCCCAGAAATGCCAACGCGATCAGAACGGCGAACATCAGCGGAAAATCCGAGTTCGTGCGTCCGCTGTCGAACAGCGCGCCGAGGCCGCGCCCGTGGGGGCTCACGATTTCCATCAGGTTGGTGCCGATGAAGGCCAGCGTCACGGCGACCTTCAGGGCGCCGAAAAACTCCGGCAAGGTCTTTGGCAAGGCGATCTTCCAGAAGATCGTGGCCTGAGAGGCGCCGAGGCTGCGCAGGATGTCGCGGTATTCGGGCTCGAGCGTCGAAAGGCCGATGCTGACCGATACCGCGATGGGAAAGAACGAGATCATGAAGGCCAGCAGGACCGTGTTGAAATCATGCTGGCCCACGAACATCAGCGCCACGATCGGCACCACCGTGGCCTTGGGCACCGCGTTGAATCCCACCAGCAACGGGTAGAGCGCGTCGCGCATCAGCCGTGAAAAGCCCATGATCATGCCCAAGAGCGTGCCGAACACGATCGCGAGCAACAGCCCCAGCACCGTTCGCCAGAGGGTCTGCCAGCTCATCGTCACGAACAGGCTCCAATACTGGTCAAAGGCGGCGGGCAGGTCCGAGGGCGCGGCCATCTTGTATGTCGGCCAGCCATTCACCCAGACCAGCCATTCCCAGAAGACCAGGAACACGACAATCGCGATCAGCGGCACGCCGATGCCGCGCAGGAAATTGGTCATCTTCATGCGCTTGCCCTGTCGGTCGGGGCGCGGCCCTGCGCGATTTCGATCTGGTGGCGCAATGTGTTGAGGTGTTCGGCCGCTTCGGGCGAGTAGAGATCATCCAATGTGCGCTTGCCGCGCGTGGTCACGTCCAGCACGAATTGCGTGCGCGCGGGGCGGCCCGACAGAACGACGACCTGATCTGCGAGAAAGATCGATTCGCGCAGATCATGGGTGATCAACACGCAGGTGAAGGGCTCGCGCGCCTTGAGGTCATGCATGGTCATCCACAGGTCTTCGCGAGTGAAGGCGTCCAGCGCGCCAAAGGGCTCGTCCAGGATCAGAACGTCGGGCTGATGGATCAGGGCGCGGCACAGGCTGGCGCGTTGGCGCATGCCGCCCGACAATTCCGACGGGCGCTTGTCCTCGAACCCCTCAAGACCGACCAGCGACAGCAAGAAGCGCGCCCGGTCCTCGATCTCCTTCCTCGACAGGGTCGAAGACACGATTTCCATAGGCAGCAGCACGTTTTTCAGGATCGAACGCCATTCCAGCAGGACCGGGTTCTGGAACGCCATGCCCACGGTGGAGCGCGGCCCCTTGACCCGTTCGCCATGCAGCCAGACTTCGCCCTCGTCGGGTTTCATCAGCCCCGCGATCAGCCGTGTCAGGGTGGATTTGCCGCAGCCCGACGGGCCGACCACGGCGGCGAACCCGCCTTCGGGCACGCTGATCTCCAACCCGTCCAGAACCTGCAAAGGCCCTGCATCGGTCGAATAGGCGTGGCGCACGCCCTTGATATCAATCAGATTACTCATGCTCTTCCGGAAGGTCAGTTCCGGCGCCCCGGATCGGGACGCCGGTGAGAGCCATCACTCATTCAAGTGCAAAACCGCCTTCGGGGAGGTATTCATCGGTGAAATACAGGCTGGCATCCGGTTCGGTCTCATACTCGTAAGTCAGCCTGATCTGTTCGATGGAATTGGCAAAGCGCGCGTCGTCGATGATGCCCATGCCGTTTTCGGTCACCCACTCCGTCACCACATTGTCCCGGAGCGCAAGCTCGAGCCGGCGCAATTCCAGCTCTGCATCCATCGCGGGGTTGCGGCTGACAAGGCTGTCGATGGCCGATTGCGGATCGGCGACCGTGTCGACCCATCCCTTGGCCACCGCTTCGAGAAAGTCGGACAGGGCTTCGGGGTTTTCCGCGGCGAAATCGGTGTTGGCGATGATGACGTTGCCATAAAGATCGACGCCGTGATCCGCCATCAGGATGACAGAGATGTCGTCCTCGGGCACGCCCAGCCGCGCGGTGTTCAGGAACGAGGTGAAGGAAAAGCCCGTCACCGCCGCAACCGTGCCCTCGGCCAATGCAGGCTCGCGGGTGGGAAAGCCGACCGGCTCGATCGTCACCTGGTCTGCATCGATGCCGGTTTCGGCAACGAAGATCGGCCATTGCGCAAAGGCGCCATCCGGGGGCGGCGCGCCCAGCACACGCCCCTCAAGATCGGCCGGTGCCTCGACACCCAGCGACCGGCGCCCGACAATCGCAAAGGGCGGCTTGTCATAGACCATCATCACGCCGATGACGGGCGCGCCCGGATTCTGGTCGAGAAACTTGATCAGGCTGTTGATATCCGCAAAGCCGACCGGAAACGCGCCGGTCGCCACTTTGGGGATCGCATCAAGGCTGCCCTGTCCCGCGGTGATTTCCACGGTCAGGCCGGCCTCTTCGAAATGGCCGTTGTCGATCGCGACGAAATAGGGGCCGGACGGACCTTCGAACGTCCAGTCCAAAGCGAAGGGCATGGAGGTCTGTGCCTGGGCGGTGACGGCAAGGGCGCTCAGTCCGAGCGCGACAAGGATAGGGCGTTGCACGATCAAGAAACCTTCTGTTTGTGGTCAGTTCTCCGGATACGCCGTGTTCAGTATGGAGTCTTTGCGTCGACAAGACGCTGCGCAGACAATCCTTACAACTGCCTGCCAATTTTGCAACAATGTTCGATACGCCTGATTTTTGGGCCATTCCTTGCGAACCTGGGCCGGAGGTCGAGGCGGGGCTTGCCGTGGCCCTTGGGGCACAAGGGGTTTGGCCCGTCCCTCCGGTGGCCCGCTGCGGCATGGCGTCTTGCCCGGTAGATCGTCCGGGATCCTGCCCGGTGAACTCTAGGGTCTCATCCGCTCGGGCACGGGGGGGTGTCGTGCCGCAAAGCCTTCGAGCCAGTCGAGAAACGCGGCCGTCGCCTTGTCGGGCCGGCTGCTAGGTGCGGCAAAGGCCACCACGTCGCAGGTGTCCATCCGCCGGTTGCGGAACGGCTCGCACAGCAGGCCGCCCGTGATCAGGTCACCGATCGTGACCACCGGGGCGACGAGCGCGCCTTCGCCAGACAAAGCCGCCTCAAGCGCGATGTAGAAATGGGGAAAGCTGCGTCTTCTGGCGCGCGGTCCCGGCGATTTGCCCGACATCCCGAGCCAGCGGTCCAGCTCTCCGGGGCGGCTTTCGGATTCCAGAAAGGTGACGCGCGAAAGGTCCGCCGAGCCGGCACGACGGGAGCGCAGCAATGCCGGAGACATGACCAGGCCCAGAGCGTCGGACAGCACGACCCGCGCCCGGGCGTCCGGGGGCAATCGCGGTCCCTGGCGGATCGCCACGTCATAATCGATCGCCGCGAGGTCATCCCGGGCATGGGTCTGTATCAGATCCACCGACAGCGCCGGATGGTCCGACGAAAAGGTCCATAGCCGCGGGATCAGCCAGCGCATGGCAAAGGTGGCCGGAACCGCGACGCGCAGGTTGCCTTGCGCCGGTGCCGGACGGATCGAGGCCACGGCATCCGAGAGCAGACCGGCCGCCTTGTCGACGGCCTCGGCCAATTGGCGGGCCTCGGGGTGGGGCAGGGCGGCGCCACCCTGCCTGTCGAACAAGGACAGGCCCAGCCAGGATTCGATCTGGGCGATCTGTTTGCTCACCGCGCTTGGCGTCACGTGAAGTTCCTGTGACGCGCCCGTGAAGCTTTGATGACGGACCACGGCGGAGACGACCGTCAGGCTTCTGAAAGAAGGCACTTTTATCCGATCCTGTTCCATCTGTTCCCCGACCCGAGAGTTTTTGTCGCTTTGTGTTTGCAACGCCGCGGCGGATGACGGTCGCAGTCTTGGCGCGTGGCGTCGTTCCGGAAGGTAGCCCCTCAATGCAACAGGCGCATGATCCCATGCCGGCATTCGACGCCGGCGATGGCGGCCCGGCATCCATCGAGGCCATGGTCAACGGGCGGGGCTACGCCCTCGGGCCGCGCCCTGTCGTGGTGATCTGCGCCGATGGGTGCAGCCCCGATTACATCGATGCGGCGATCGCGACGGGCCGTGCGCCGGCGCTGGCTCGGATGCGCGACACCACGCGGGCCTCGGGCCATGACGGTCGGGCCCTGGCCGCGATGCCCACCTTCACCAATCCCAACAACCTGTCGATCGTCACCGGCGCGCCGCCCTCGGTGCACGGGATATCGGGCAATTACACGCTCGACCGTGCCTCCCGGACCGAGGTGATGATGCTCGATGACAGCGGAATGATCGGCGAGACGATCCCCGGCGCCCTGTCGCAGGCGGGGGCGCGCGTCGCGGTGATCACCGCCAAGGACAAGCTGCGCAAGGCGCTGTCGCGGGGCCTTGTCGGGCTGTCGGGATCGGCGGAGCGGGCCGACGACCTGCGGCGCGCGGTGGGGCCCGAATTCACCGCCCCCACGCCGGACAGGTATTCGGCCGATCTGTCGCTGTTCGTGCTGGATGCGGGGGTGAGCCTTCTGCGGCAGGCGCGCGCCGATCTGATGTATCTGTCGCTGTCGGACTTCGTGCAGCACGCCCATGCGCCGGACGCCCCCGAGGCGCTCGATTTCATGGCTGCACTGGACCTGCGGCTTGCCGCGCTTGTGGGTCTTGGCGCCGTGGTCGGCCTTGTCGCGGATCACGGGATGACCGACATGGCGCGGCCCGATGGCACGCCCAACGTGGTCTGGCTTGGCGATATCCTCGATGCGCGGTTCGGTGCGGGCAACACGCGGGTGATCTGCCCGATCACCGATCCGTTCGGCCGGCATCACGCCTCTCTGGGCGGGTTCGTGCGGGTTTACCTGTTCGATCCGGCCATCGACGCCGCGGCGGCGCACGCATTGCTGGCCGGGGTCGCGGGGGTCGATCATGTGCTGACCGGGGCCGAGGCTGCACGGCGCTTTGACATGCCGCCCGGGGGCGAGGGCGATCTTGCGGTGATCGGCGCGCGGGGCTTTGCGCTCGGGGCCTGCCGCGCGGACCACGATCTGTCGCAACTTGCCGGAACGCGGCTGCGCTCGCATGGCGGGCTGGCCGAGCAGGAGGTGCCCTTCCTTCTGTCGCATCCGCTCATCCCCGACATGGCCGCGCGCCTGTCGGGGCGCGCCCGCGTCTGGGACATTTTCGATGCCGCCATCAACGGAGTGACCCGATGACCCGCCGCGCCATCCTGTTCGTCGCGGACGGACACCGGGACGATTTCCTGCGCCCCGACCTGTGCCCGAACCTTGCCGGTTTTGCCCAAGCCGGCCGCCGGTTTCACAATCACACCGGCAATTTCCCCTCGGCCACCCGGGCGAGTGCCGCGTCGATCGCGACCGGCTGCTGGCCCGGAACCCACGGCCTGCATGGCAACACGATGGGCCTGCCCGAAGCGGGTGGCACGGTCATCCACGATGTGGGCGACCCGGCCTTTGTCGGGTCGCTGCGGGCGGTGTTCGGCCGGACGCTCAGGGTGCCGACGCTGGCCGAACGGCTGGCCCCTGTGGGCGGCGCGCTGATCGCGTCGAATGTCTCTCCGGGGGCGGCCTATTTCCACGACCCCGACGGGTTTGGCCATGTGGTGCACCGGGCCGGATCGTTCGGGCCGGGACGTCGCCCGCTGGGTCCGGACGAGGCGCCGGTGGTCAGCCACGACGCGGCGGGCGACAGGGCGCTGTGCGACTGGTTCTGCGATCGCATGACCGGCGACGATGCCCCGACGCTGGGGGTGTTGTGGCTGTGCGATCCCGATCTTTCGATGCATGCCGATGCCCTGGGATCGCCCCGGCATCTGGCCGGGATCGTGGCGGCCGATGCCTGTTTCGGCAAGGTCCGGGACAGTGTCGATGCGATGCGCGCGGCGGGCGACGATGTGCTGCTGATCGCCTGTTCCGATCACGGACAGGAAACCGTCCTCGGCCATGTGGCCATCGGCGACGAGCTGGTAGCCGCCGGTCTCAAGGACGGCGCGACCTCGACCGAGGTCGCCGTGGCGCCGCAGGGCGGCAGCGGTCTGATCTATCTGGCGGGCGACGGTGTCGGGCGGCTGGATGAGATCACCGCCTTTCTCACGGCCCATCCGCATGTGGGCGAGGTGTTTGCTGGGGCCGCGATGCGCGCCATCGGGCAGGCCGAGGGCGACGGGCTGGCGATCGCCTTTTCCATGGCCCGCGATGCGCAGGAAAACGAAAACGGGGTGCCGGGCCGGATCTGGGTCTGCACCTCGGACAGCAAACCCGGCAAGCCCGTCGGCCGGGGCAGCCATGGCGGCCTTGGCCGCTGGGAGCGGCACCCGTTCCTGATTGCGGGGGGCGGCGGTTTCGCCCCCGGCACCCACGAGCACGGGCGGACCCGGCTCATCGACATCGCCCCCACGATCCTGCGTCACCTCGGCCAGCCGCGCGACGGCTTGGACGGGCTGGCGCTGCCCTTCGACTGATCCACCAACCGCAGACATGGAGATTTGTCATGCAACGACGTGCGTTTCTGACCACATTGGCCGCCGGCACCGCCATGGCCACTATCCTGACCGGTGGCCGGGCCCTGGCCCAGACCAACCCCACCCATGGCGGCACCATGCGGCTGGCCTGGGGCACGCTGGATACGGCCGACTTTCACCGGCACACCGGGTCGATCAACCTGACCCATCCGTTTGTCGAAACCCTGACCTCGATCTCGGCCGACGGGCAACCCCGCGGCATGCTGGCCGAAAGCTGGGAGATTTCCGAGGACGGCACGATCTATACCTTTGCCATCCGTCAGGGCGTGACCTTCCATGACGGCCGCGTCCTGACCGCAGGCGACGTTCTCGCCAATTTCGAGCGGATCAAGCGCGAAGTGCAGGGCGGCTGGCTGACCTCGGCACTCGCCAATGTCGAGGAGATGTCGGCCCCCGACGAGGCGACCTTCGTGATCCGCCTGTCGACGCCGTTCGCCCCGTTCCTGAACGTGATCGCCGAAGCCTGGATCATGTCGCCCGCCTCGCCCGGCTGGGACGGCCAGATCACGACGCCGGTCGGCACCGGACCCTTCACCTTCGACACCTGGACACCGCAGCTTGAACTGCGCGGTGCGCGCTTTGATGGCTACTGGATGGCCGAAAAGCCCTATCTCGACGAAATCGTCTTCGACGTGCGCGAGGTGGCCGACACCTCGCTGGCCCTGCGTGCGGGCGATTTCCATGCCAGCTCTATCCCGCTGTCCCAGGTCGAGGAATTCGAGGAGAATCCCGAAATCGAGGTGACGTTCCGGACCGACACAAGCTGGAGCTTCCTGTCGTTCAACAACCGCGTGGCGCGCCCGCCCTTCGACAACGTCCGGGTTCGCGAGGCGGTGGCCCACGCGCTGGATATCCCGACGCTGCGCACGATCATCGCCGGGAAATATGCCGTCGCCAGCAACCAGATGGTGGTGCCGGGCAATTTCTACTTCGATCAGGCGATGTTCGACGCCGACAAGCACAAGGCCGCCGACATGGACCGCGCCCGCGCGATCCTCGCCGAAGAGGGCGTCAATCCGGGCGACTTCACCCTTGAGATGGTGTCGACCCAGAACAACCGGCTGGCCGGGCCGGTGTCGCAGACGCTTCAGCAACTGGGCTTTGGCGTGAACAACCGTGCCTATGACGATCTGGGCTATCAGCGCCGCCTGTCGGAGTACGACTGGGATGTGTTCCCCGGCAGCTCGGGGCCGCGCAACGACGTGTTCCTGCGGTTCGTGCGGTTCATGACCGACGGCCCGAATCCCGGCCTCTGGGGCGGTGTGCAGGACGCCGAACTGGACGCCATGATCAACGCGGCCGTGGCTTCGGTGGATGCCGATGAGCGGCGCGGGCATTACCTCGATGCATGGACCCGGATTTCCGAGCGCTACTACACCATCGTGATCGGGCACAGCCCGGCGGCCTACGGCATCCGCTCCGAGGTGAAGGATTTCACCGTGGCGTTCAACACCTCGACCCACCGGGTCGATGGCGGGTTGGCCGAGGCCTGGATGGATACCGGGGCCTGAGGAGGAAGAGACGATGTCCGTGACCCTTGCCCCCCTTGCGGCGCTGCGGCGCAATCGTGTTCCGCCGCTGACGGCGACAGGCATGGTCATCGTCGCCCTGTTGATCGGAGTGGCCCTTCTAGGGCCACTCCTGACCCCGCACGACCCCTATCAGTTCAGCATCCGCATGAACGAAGGCCCCGGTGCGGACCATTGGCTGGGCACCGACGATCAGGGCCATGACGTGCTGTCGCGGCTGATCGCCGGAACCCGGCTGAGCCTGTTGTTCGGGGCGGGTGCTGCGCTGATCGCCCTGGCGATCGGGGCGGCCCTGTCGCTTGTGGCGCTGTCCTTCGGCCGGATCGTCGAAACCGGCGTCTTCTCGTTCTTCGATCTGATCCGGGCGCTGCCCGGCATCCTGTTCGCGCTGGCCTTTGTGGCAGCCTTCGAGCCCGGGGCGATGTCGGTCATGCTGGCACTTGGCGTGTCCTTCTCCCCGATGTTCGCGATGATCACCCGCGCGACGTGGCGCCAGCAGATGGCGCGACCCTATGTGGCGGCGGCCAAGGTGCTGGGCGCGTCGCGTATCCGGGTGACGCTGGTGCATGTCCTGCCCAACATCGTCGGCGCGCTGGTGACGCAATTCGCGATCATCCTGCCGCGCTGCATCGTGCTTGAATCGGTGATGAGCTTTCTCGGGCTTGGCGTGTCGCCCGAAACCCCGACATGGGGCCGGATGATCGCCAATGCCACCCAATATACCGAAGCCGCCCCGCATGCGGTGCTGGCCCCGATCCTCGCGCTCAGCGTGGCGACATTCGGAATGGCCCTTGTGGGCGACGCGATGCGGCGCGGGTTCGATCCCGACAGACGAAGGATTGCAGCATGAACGACCGACTGGTTCAGACGCTTGTCCCCATCGGGACCGATATCTTCAGGTCCGTCATGATCGCGGCGGGGATCGTGGTGTTCAGCTTCTTTCTGATCCGCATGATCCCCGGCGACATCGTCGACGTGATGGGGATCGAAGGCACCCTGACCTATGGTCAGCAGGACGCCATGCGCGAAAGCCTCGGGCTGGATCTGGGCTGGTGGCAGCAGTTCACGGCCTGGCTTGGCATGGTGGCGGGCGGCGATTTCGGTGTCTCGCTGCGCTATGGCACACCGATCCTCGATCTGTTGCGGGTGGCCATGGCCCCGACGCTGATCCTCGGGGCCTCGGCGCTGGCCATCGGGCTGACGCTGGGCATCGGTCTGCCGGTTCTGGCCTGCGTGTTTCCGAGATCGATCTTCGTCGGGCTGGTGCAGGCCATCACGCTGTGGTCGATCGTCGTGCCGACCTTTTCCATCGGCATCCTGTCGGTGATCGTCTTCGCGGTCTGGCTGGGCTGGATCCCCGCGATCGGCAACATCATGGTGCCGGCGATCATCCTCGGCATGGATACGGCGGGCACGCTGGCCAAGATGCTGCACGAAGACATGGTCGACACCGAGCGGGCCGCCTTCGTGCGCACCGCGCGCGCAAAGGGGCTGTCGCGGTGGCGGATCGTCCTGCGTCACATCCTGCCCAACGCGCTGACCGTGGTTGTCGCGCTGTTCGGGATCCTGCTCGCGGGCGCGCTGACCGGGGCCATCACGATGGAGGTGGTCTTCGGTCTGCCGGGTCTGGGCACCCTGACATTGCAGGCCATCCAGGGCCGCGATTATCCGGTGGTTCAGGCCGTGGTCATCTGGCTGGGCCTGACCGTGGTGATCGCCAACCTGATCAGCGACCTTGTGCAACGTGCCCTTGACCCGAGGATAGGACGATGACGCCGACTGCCTTGCTGCAACTTCGCGACCTGACGGTCTCGATCCGCACCTCTGACGGGGCCACGCCGGTGGTGCGCGGTGTGACGCTTGACCTGTTCGCCGGCCGCACCCTTGCGATCGTGGGCGAATCCGGGTCGGGCAAGACGATGACGGCGATGTCCATTCTGGGCCTTGGCCCGCCCGGAACGCCGCTCACCCTCGGCGGGGAGGCGCGGTTCGACGAGCGCGACCTTCTGGCGATGCCCGAGCACGAGATGCGCGCGCTGCGCGGCCGGCGGATCGGGGCGGTGTTCCAGGATCCGGCCGCGTCGATGAACCCGCTGATGCCCGTGGGCCACCAGATCCGCGAGGCCGCGCGCGCCGCCGGGGCCGACCGTGCCGTTGCCCGCGCCAAGGTCGCGGCCCTGCTGGACGAAGTCGGGCTGGCGCAGGTGCCCGGCATCGCGGAGCGCTATCCGCATGAATTGTCCGGCGGCCAGCAGCAGCGCTGCATGATCGCGCTGGCGCTGGCGGGCGATCCCGATCTGCTGGTCGCCGACGAACCCACGACCGCGCTCGACAGCGACGTGGCGGATCAGATCATCGCGCTTCTCGCCGATCTGCGGGCGCGACGGCGGATGGCGCTGTTGTTCATCTCGCACGATCTGGGGGTCGTGTCGCGGCTGGCGCAGGACATCGTGGTCATGCGCGACGGCCAGGTGGTCGAGACCGGCAGCACGCGGCAGATCCTTGCCAACCCGCAACAGGACTACACGAGGGCACTGATCGCCTGCACGCCCGGCACGGGTGGCCCGCCAAGGGCGCGTCTGATGACCCTCGACATGATCCGCAGCGGCGATGTCCCCGGCCCGCGGCGTCCCGTCACGCCCGGGGGCACGGTCCTGTCGGTGCGGGATCTGACGGTGCGCTATCCCGGTCGCGGATTGTTGCGGCCCGGGCATCTGGCTCTGAAAGACGTGTCGATGGAGTTGCGGGCCGGCAGCAGCCTCGGTCTTGTCGGGGCCAGCGGCAGCGGCAAGAGCACGCTTGGCCGCGCCCTTGCCGGGCTTGTGGCCACGCAATCGGGCGAGATCCGCATCAATGACCGGGTCCTGGCCGCCGATGGCCGTCGGACGCCCTCTGACCGGCGCGACATGCAATACGTGTTTCAGGATGCCGCCGGCGCCCTCAATCCGCGCCGCACCATCGGCCAGTCCCTGCTGGAACCCCGGCGGATCCACGGATTGCCCGTCGGTGTGCCGGATCGGATGCTGGCCGAGGTAGGCTTGCCCGCCGAGATCGCCCGGCGCTATCCGGCGGAATTGTCGGGCGGGCAGTTGCAGCGCGTGACGATAGCCCGCGCGCTCGCTCTGGAACCCGATTGCCTGATCTGCGACGAGATCACCTCGGCCCTTGACGTGTCGTCGCAGGCGCAGGTCCTGAACGTGCTGTCCGACCTGCAGGAGCGGCGCAATCTCGCGATCCTCTTCATCAGCCATGACCGGGCACTGGTCCGGCATTTCTGTGACAGGGTTCTGGTCATGAAGGCCGGAATGCTGTCAGAGGACGATGTCGCGGCACCGGCGGCGGGCACGTCACCCGACGCCGTGAAGGCTCTCGAGGCGGTCGCGGATTGACGCGGAGCTGACCTCGGGCAGAGCCGGGCCACCCGTGCCTCCGACTTGCGCGAAATGAGTGGCAAGGCAAAGGCGGCCCTCGTCAAGGACGGCGTGCGGGTGAATGCGGTGGTGCCGTCGGAGGTGATGACGCCGCTCTACCGGACCTGGCTCGATACCTTCGACGATCCGGCGGCCCGGGAGGCGGAGATCTCGCAGAGCATCCCGCTTGGTCAGCGCATGACGACCCCGCGCGAGATCGCGGATACCGTGGCGTTCCTCATGTCGGACCGGGCCTCCCATACCACGGGCCAATGGCTCTTTCCCGATGGCGGCTACGTGCATCTTGACCGGGCCCTGGGCGGCGCCCCCGGCACGGAGTAGGGCGGCCCGGCAAGACGGGTTTGTGGGAATGTCCGTGGGTCAGGCCGGCGGCGCCAACCCGAGCACGTCGCGCAAATGGGCAAGGGCAATCTCCACCCCCCGCTCGCCGGCCTCGGCGGTCGCGCGCGGGGCGGTATCGGTGAACCAGTGGCCATCATCCGTCGCCTCGTCCATCGCGACGGTCTCGGGGGCGAGGGCCAGCATCAGGGCGGTTTCCCCTTCACCGGCATGGTCGAAGGGGAAATCGGCCCCCTTGGGAAACAGGGGATGGATCCGGATCCAGGCAAAGGGGTCGGTGCCCTCTGCGTGCTGGTCGTAATAGTTCGACATCTCGCCCGCGCCCCACCAGCCGGGGCCGCGCGCCTGCTCCAGATGGCGAAAGATCGCGTTGCGGGCGGCAAGGCGGAACGCCAGATCGGTGGGCATGCCCTGATGGAAATTCTCGGTCTGGTGATGAACGATGCCGTGGATGTTGCGATAGCCTGCCGACAGGAGCGAGGCGAAAAGACCTTCGGCAAAGGGCAGGATCGAGGAGGCGTCCACATGCAGGGTGCCGCCGTCTTCGGGCCGGGCGACCGCGTAACTCGCCGCGCCATAGGCAAAGGGCGGCATCACGACGATCTCGTCGCCCAGCCGGTCGAGTGTTTCCGTCACGGCCAGCAGATCCACGCCCGAGGGCAGGTGCCGGCCATGATACTCCATGACGCCGATCGGAAGAACGAACGGTATCCCCCGTTCGGTCGCATCCCTCAATTCGGCGGGCCGCATTCGGTCAAAGCGCATCGGTCATGTCCGGCAATCTCCCATGTGTTCGACGGGAACGATATTGAATGTCGGCCACAGGGCCAAGGGGCGGATCACCGGCGCCATGTCCGTGCCGCAAGATCAGCCCCGCGCCGGAACGGTGCCGCTCGCGGACAACCCCGCCCATTCGGGTGGCCCGGCATCTGCGCCGGCCTCCTCGACGGTCAGGAGCCCCTCGCTCATCCAGTTGATGGCGACCCCGCGCAACGGCCTGTCGGGCCAGGCGGCGCGCACCATCCGGGCATAGGCCATCAATTGCGGACGGTAGCCTGCAAAGCGGGCCAGAGGGTTGGGGCAGGGGCCGGACTTGTGATCGACGATCAGCAGCCCCGCCTCTCCCTCCGCCAGCAGATCGACGATGGCGTTGGTTTCGGAACCATCTGCGGCGATCTGCTGTAGCGGCAGTTCGAACCGCATCCGGTGATAGCCCTGATCGGCCAGCCAGCCCCTGAGTGCGTCTGCCTGTGCGGCGATCTCGGCACAGGTGAGGTGGCTCAGGCCGGTGGCGGCCGGCACCCGTTCGGCAAGCTCCGGCCGATTCCAGAGAACCCGGAAGGCAAGGTGCCAGGCCGTGCCGCGGTCTGCGGCATTCACCGCACGGCTTTCCGTGACCGGGGGGCCGAAGGGCAGGGATGTGAGAACCAGACCGGGCGGCAGTGTCCCGGCCTCGAGGGATGACGGGCTGCGCCGCCAGGGGGTCGCGGTCACGGCGCGGGCCGCACGCGGCTGGCCGAACATCGCGTGGATATCGGCGCCACGATCCGCCGGGATGGCCGGCTCTTCGGCGTGGCCCGCTGTCACCCGCGCGTCAAAGTGCCGGTCGCAGGCGATGAGGGCGCCGGGCGATGTGGCCAGACCCGCCCGGTCGCGCAGCAGGTCGACCATCCTCTCCGTCGTCGTGCGCGTGGCCTTATCGGGCGGCACTGCGAGGATCAGCCTGTCACGCGCCCGGGTCAGCGCCACGTAGAGCGCGCGGGCCGCTTCGCGTTCGTCGTCGGGCCGCCGGGCGAGGGTGAAGGGCTCCTGGCTTTCGGGGGCTGCGAAATCGGGCAGGAGGCTCAGCCGTGCATGGCCCAGAACCTCGTCGAGATCGTCGAAATGATCAAAGACGGCCTGCAGGGTTCCGGGGCGTTCGGCGATCTTCTGATCGAGCCCCGCCACGACAGTGACGGGCCATTCCCGGCCCTTGGCGGAATGCCAGGTGACCACCTCGATCCCGGTGCCGGACCAGCCGTCCGGATCGGGGTGCCTGTCCCATGCCTTTTCGGTCTGCGCCCTGATCCAGCCGAGAAAGATCTGGACACCGCAGCCGTGAAACCCGGCTGCGGCGCGCAGGTCGGTTGCCATCGCGTCGAAGTCGAGCGCCTCTGCCTCGAGCCGGGCGAGATCGGCCACCGCCTGGTCCGCGCCGGCAAGCCCCGCCGCCCAGTCGTGCAGCCCGCCAGCGGTCAGGACCGCCGCGACGCAATCGGCGACGGGCCGCATGTCGGTCAGCCCCTGCAGGGCGCGCAGCGGATCCAGTGCGGTGACGGTATCGAGAACCCCGTCCGCCGCGCTTGCAAGCGCATCGCGCAAGGGCATCGCGGGCGGGCCGAGCGTCAGCCATGTCAGGGCCGCGTGGCGATCACCCGGATCCGCGGCAAAGGCCAGCGCGGCCCGCGCGGCGCGCATGGCGGGGGCGGTCAGCCAGCCCTCCTGTCGGATACGCACCGGCAGGCCCCGCGCCTCCAGAGCGGCGGCCACTGCGCTGCATTTCGGATTGGTGTAGCACAGAACGGCGATGTCGGCGGGACGGAGGGGCCGTGTCTTGCCGCTGGACTTGTCCGGAATCTGCACGCCCTCGTCCAGAAGATCGGCGATGCGGTTCGCGACGCTGTCGGGCGTCGTGTCCTTGCGGCCGCCCGGCAATTCGATCGCCTCGATCGCGCATGCCTCGCCCGGGGGCCGCTGCGGCGCCAGCGCAACATAGCCTTCGGGAAACAGGCGCGGTCCGAGGACGTTGACAAAGTCCATGATCCGCGGATCGGAGCGCCAGTTGCGGTCAAGCGGGGCGATGACGTCGGGATAGGTGTCGAGCAGAGCCTCGGACAGGCGCGGATCGGCCCCCTGAAAGCCCATGATGGATTGCTTGGTGTCGCCCACGATCAGGGCCCGTCGCGCCTTGCGGGCCAATCGCCACAGCAGGGCGAACTGAACCGGGTTCGTATCCTGGAATTCGTCGATCACGACGCAGTCGATCTCGTTGGTGACGGCGGCCAGTATCTCGGGCCGGTTGCGCAGCAGCGCCTCGGTCTCCACGATCATGTCGGCATAGTCGATCAGCCCGGCCCGCCGCTTGGCCTCCTGATAGGCCCCGAGCACGCCCTGCGCTCCGCGGACGAGGGCGGCCAGATGCGTTCGCGCGTCCTCCAGCGGCCCGGGATGGCGCGGCAGGGCATCGGCGGCGGCGATCACGGCCCGGGCGAGGTCGTCGTAACCATCGGGGGTTCTGGTCCTTGTGTTCGACAGGCGCAGGTTTCGCAGCCGTTGCCACAGGGCCCAGTCCCGGTCGAGCGTTCCGTCCCGCAGGGCACGGCGCAGGTCATTGTGATTGCGGGAGAAATCCCTGATGGCCGTCGCGTTGCCATCGAACAGGGAGGCGAGTGTTTCGGGAAAGGCCGCCAGCAGCGCCTCGACGGCCCGCCTCAATGCCCCGGTCAGCGCCGCTCCGTCTGCCGCAGAGGGGCCATAACCTTCGGACAATGCGGCCAGCGCGGGTTCCAGGATACCGGGCTCTGTCCCCCGTTCTCCCAGCCCGCGGATCAGGTCGATCGTCTTCAGCACGTCGGCGCGAAACCGGTCCTCGGCGCTGTCGCCCGACAGGAAATCCCAGCGATAGCCGAACCGTTCAAGATCGGCCATCAGCGGCGCCAGCGCCCGGCTATGGGCGATCTCGCGACGGATCAACAGGTCGCGTTCCGGCTCGCTCAGCAGGCGGGCATCGGGGGCGCGGCCCGCGGCAAAGGCGTGTTCGGTCAGAAGGCGCTGCCCCAGGGCATGGATCGTGCCCATATAGGCATGATCGATGTCGAGGGCGTCGTCGATCCGGCCGCGGTCCATCAACTCGGCGCGCACCCGTTCGCGCAGTTCGGATGCGGCGGCCTCGGTGAAGGTGACGGCCAGAATGCGCCCCGGTGCGACAAGGCCCTGCTGCACCCAGTCGGCCAGCGTCTTCTGGATGTGGTAGGTCTTGCCGGCGCCGGCACCTGCGGGAACGAGAGACAGCTCCGTCATTCCTGATCCTCCGAGGCGGGCATGGTGAAGGCCGTGACAAAGGCATTGTCCTTCAGGGCATAGGGGGTGATGCCGCATTCCTTTTGCAGGCGTTTGGCGTCGTCTGCGCGGTTCAGACGGATCGTGCCGCCGCCGACCTCCTTGATCAGGCAGGCGAGGGCCGCCATCGCATTGACCGAGGCGTCCTCGCCCGCGGGCTCGACCCCGGGCAGGCCGGTGCCCTGTGCATCCGTCAGGACGGTCGCATCCCGCAGCGTGTGGTAGGCGGTGACGATCCGGGCGCCCCCGGCCGCAAGCCGGGTCAGTTCGGTCTCTGCGCCGGGGCGCTCCAGCATGGCGCGGTACAGCGCCACCTGAAGGTCCCAGCCCCTTGCCATCCGGTCGCGCCTTGTCGTCGCGCGGGAGCGTTTGTGATCGACAACAAGGATGCGCCCGTCCGGCAGGCGCAGCAGGCAATCCGCCTGCCCCCGGAGCAGGAGCCCGCCCGGATCGCCCTGCAACTCGATCTCGGTGTGAAGGACTTCGGCGCCGGTCTCGGTCAGGAAGGCGGCCCATGCCGCCGCCACCTCGTGGGCCTCGCGCAGGAGGGAGTCCCTCTCGGTTTGCCATTCGGGTGCGGCCAGCCAGCGGGCGTCGCGCGCGATGGCACGGTCCAGCGCGTCGGCCACGCGTGAGGCGATCTCGCGGGGGTCCGGGGATCGCGTGCCCTCGGGAAAGAGGTATTCCAGCACGCGGTGCATGATCGCGCCGAGGGTCAGCACATCGAGGGCCTCCGGCGCCCAGGGCCGGTCCCGGGCATCCAGCTCGTCAAGCAGCCATGCCAGCGGACTGACCAGAAGCGTCTCCAGCCGCGAGGGCGATTGCGGCGCGCGGTCGCCCTCCGCGTCTTCGCGCAGCCGCAGGAGATCGGATCCCAGATGCATCACGCCATCGGGGGGCAGGGCCGGTGCGCCGCCGCCCGGTATCGCCGGCGGCAGATGCGCGCGAACGGGCCATGTGTCCGGTCGCTCGGACCGCAGGTCGCGCAGCATCCGTCCCGGCTCGGTGCCAAGGGCATGGGCGATCAGCGCGAGGCCCGTCGAGACCGGCAGCCTGTCGCCCCGAAGATCACAGGCCGGGGCAAGCAGGGTCACGGCCTCGGTCGCGGCGCATAGCTGACGGCGGAACAGCTCGATCCCGCGGGCGATCCGCGTGCGGCGTCCGGGCAGGACAAGGCCTGTCGCGGCGTTGATCGCGGCGATTTCCCCTTCGGTGAAGACGGGATCGTTGCCCGGCGGTCTGGGCCAGCGCCGCCCGGTGAGGCCCAGAACCACCAGTTGCCGGACCGGGCGCCACGGCACCGCCCTCTCAGGAAAGAGCGAGACACCTTCGACGAACCGGTCATGGCCGGTCGCATCCTGCGGTGCCGGCGCCGCGAGCCGGTGCAGAACGCGCCAGTCGAGCGTGTCGGTGGTCGCGGCGCGCAGGGGCCCGATACGCGGGTGAAGCCCGGCCTCGGGCAGCGCTGCGGCTACTTGGCCCAGCCGGGCGAAGAGCCGGTTCGGGGTTTCGGCGGGACGCAGCGCATCGAGGATGGCGCGCGCGGGTCCGTCGAGCGCTTTGGCCGTTCGCGACGTGCCGCGATCCATGATCTCGCGCGCCATGGCCCGCCCCGTCGCGCGGGGCCACGGCATGAGGGGTGAGACCATCAGCGAGGCCAGCGCGGTGCGCGGGGCCGGGCCTTCGAGGATCGCCAGCAAGAGTGACAGCACTTCTCCGGCGGGGTCGCGGCAGGCAGGCTGCGCCTGACCGCCCGATAGCGGCATTCCGATCCTGTCGAACGCCTCGGGCAGCGCTATGGCATAGGCGCGATCCTCGGGGACCAGCAGCCCGATCTCCTGCGGGCCGGCGACCTTTCCGTCATCGACGAGCCGCTGACAGAGTGCTGCGGCAAAGTCCGCCTCGTCGCGCGGATCGCGCAGGCCGAAACAGGCGACCGTTTCGTCGATCGCGGTGGTGGCGGCGTTCCGCCCCAGCCCCGCCTGCAAATGGCCAAGCGCGCCGGGCGCCGTGCCGTCGCGCGCCGGCTGACGGGCGCGCCATGCCTTGAGGACAGGCGCCGGCGCAAGGCCGTGCCGCCGGATCAATGTCTCGCGCAGGCTGCGTTCCGACGGGTCTGCAAAGGCGCATGGTTCGGGATCGAGCAGGACCAGCGGCTCGAGCGCAAGGGCCGCATCGCTGCGCAACACGTGAGCCCGGCTCGCCAGAGGCTCCGGCAAGGCGTCCAGATCGCGCCAGAGGGACAGGAGCGCCTCCAGATGCCGGCGCATCCGCCCGTCGGGCAGGCCGCCGGTCCCGACCTCGCGGGGGTCGAGTGCGCTTGTCGCCCGCGCCACGGCAACCAGCCCCGCCTCCACCGCGCGGGCCGTCGCCTCGGGCGCCGCGTCGAGGCTGTCGGACCATGGTGCGGGCCGCGCCCCGAGCGCGGCGGCGATGTCGAAGTCCGCAAACGGGGCCAGATAGACCTCGGCCAGCAGGTCGTCGGTCAGATGGCGGATCGCGCCCGTTCCGGGCGAGACGGTCATCAGCGGATCAATCTGCATCGGAGCAGGCCTTTCAGTGTCGAATCATCCTCGATCAAAGGTCGATGCCGGGGGTGACAGTTTCGGTCATGGGGCCATACCGTTCGGCCCGGCTCAGGGCAGCGCGGGAAAATCGGCGCGCCGGAACCCGGCCACGAAATCGCGCAGGCTCTCTGGTTCGACCACCTCGATCTGGTCTCCCCAGCAATAGACATGCCAGGCCATCTCGAGGTGGCCGGAGGCCTGAAACCGCACGGTCAGCGCGCCATCCGGCTCGTCCGTCAGGCTTTGGTCGGGATGAAACAGGAAGGCCCGCGCCGTGTCCGCCGCGTCGGGGCTGAACCGCCATTCGACGGGGCCGTATTCCGCCTCGGAATGGTAGGACCCGAAGCCGCGTCCGGCGAATTCGGACAGGTCGAAATCGGGATCGCGCGCAAAGCTGTTCTGCGTGATCTGCGCCTCGGAGATGCGATCCAGGCGGAATCGCCGCATCTTGCCATCGCCCCTGGCCGGGCGCGCGACCAGATAACGACGGATCCCCAGAAGCAGGCCATGCGGCTCCACCAGACGGTCCCGGGGGCGTTCGTCCATCGTGCCGCGATAGTCGATCCGGAGTTCCCATGGCGCGCGCAGGGCCTCGGTCAGCGTGCCCAGCAGCTTGAGGTCGTTGACCACCCTGGGGCCGGGCCGCGAGGCAAAGCCCTGCGCCTCGAGGAGCGCTTCGGCATCGGCCTCGGTCCGGCGCTTGTGCGAGGACGGCATCGCCGCCAGCAACCTGTCGCGCACCGCGCGCAGCCGGGCGGCCTCGTCCGGCGCGCCATCGCGTTCGGCCCGCCGCGCCGCCATGTCGAGCGCGGCCAACTCGCTGTCCCGCAGACCCTGCCCCTGGAGCCATCGCGCATCCCCGCGCGGCAGCCGCCAGCGGCGGCGGCGGTCGGCGTCCTGAAAATCCTCGCAGGCGGGAAACACCTCTTCGAAGGCGCGCATCAGCCTTTGCGCCGTCCGGTGGTCGCAATCGAACTCCTCCTCGATGTCGCGCAGCGACACACCGTCGAAACGCGCCGTCGCCATGTCGGCGACCCGCAGCAGGTGCGCGGCTTTTGCATAGGACATGAGGTCGGTCCCGATGGTGACAGTTTCCGCCATGCTGGCCGCGCAAGGTCAAGGAAGTCAACGAATCGTTAAGCATGGGAGTGATGCGATGACCATCTGTGGCCTGGAACGGAACCGGAAATCGCTGGGCCGGGGTGTCGCCAGACAGGCGATCGACCATGCGGCCCGCGACAGCGCCGACATGGCCCATCTCGTCGCGGAGTTGCATCATATGGCGCCCAATCGGCGGAACCGGGAAAGGTTCGCAGGGCGGCTGAGCCGACGCTCGGGCGTCCTTGCCGCGAGGGTGGGGGACGACGGGCTGACCCTCGACATGCGTTCGGTGATCGACGTCACCGTGCACCGGGACGGCGCCGACGCCTTTGAGGAGCGGCGGATCCGCTGGATGCGGGTTCGGGTCCGCGCGAAAGCGGGCCGCTACCGGATCGGTTTCGATTGTTTCGCGGCCGATGTCAGCTTTCATGCGTTGCAGCGCCGGTTCGAACGGTCGTCGATCGGGCTGGACGGTTTCCTCGGCCGGCTGGACCTGTCGATGCGCCGGGGTCTGGGCCGGCTGGAGCGCGACGAGATCCTGCTGGACCGGGGCGACCAATACCTCTCGACCCGCGAGGGCGTCTGGGCGGGCCGGGCCGAACAGATGGCAAGCAATCCGGCATGGGGCCCGGCCTTCGCCGATACCGGCCGCGCGATCCCGGTCTTTTCGGTGCGCACATTCCTCGGCGAGGAGGAGATGCGCTCGATGGTCTGGCTGGGCTGGTCGAGTTCCGCCCGTCAGCCGATTGCCGCATGACAGCGGCGCCGCCGGAGGCCCGCCCGAGGCTGGCCCCCAGACCGGGTCTGCCGCATTGCGACACAGAACCCTAGGGCAGTGATCGGGCGGCGGAACCGGTCCTCATTCCCGTCGGCGCATCATGGTTGCCGGGGGCCTGAAACCAAAAAGGGAAATCAGCGTCCTGCGCCTCTGGCCCGGCGCAGGATGTCACCGATCCTGCGGAAAATGTCGCTGTGTGCGCTGCTCTTGCGCCATGCCAGAACGATACGGCGCGGTGTTGCGCCTTCGAGGTGTGACAGATGGAGGGCATGTCCCGCGGTCAGCCCGGCATCAATCGCAAGGTTCGGCAGAAGCGTCACGCCGATGCCTTCCTCGACCATCGAGACCAGCGTCGGCAGACTCGTGGCCGAGAACGACGCATCTTCCTCGAGTGCCACCCCCGGCACGCTCGACAAGGCGTGTTTCTGCAAGCAATGCCCGCGTTCCAGAAGCAGGAGCCTGCGGCCGGCAAGATCGGTCCCTTCAACCCGCGCAAGATTGGCCAGAGGATGGGCCCGGGGTGTCGCGAGGCTGTAGTCGTCCTCGAACAGCAGCAAGGTCTCCACCTGTTGCGGCAGATCATGCGGAAGCGCGATCAGGATGAGATCCAGACGCCCCTCCATGAGACCGGCCACAAGCGACTGGGTGAGTTCTTCGCGCAGGTAGATCTGCATCTCGGGCCATGTCTGACGCAAACCCGGCAGGGCGCGCGGCAGCAGGAACGGACCGACCGTCGGGATCACGCCCAAACGAAGTTGCGTCATTCCGGCGGACGTCTCGGCATGGGCCGCGGCCTCGAAATCGTTCACCTTGGCGAGGATTTCGCGCGCGCGGTCCGCAAGGGACGTGCCGATCGACGTCATCAGAACGGAATGGGTGCTGCGTTCGGCCACTTTAACGCCAAGGCGCGCTTCCAGTTCCTTGAGACCGGTGGACAGGGTCGATTGCGTCACGTTGCAGATCTCGGCCGCGCGAGAGAAATTTTCCGTGTCCGCCAGGGCCACGAGAAACCGCATCTGGCGTAGTGTCGTCATGGCGCCCTCCGGTCATTGAAAAAGCAGATCACCATGGCCGTTTAATTCAATTTCCAGAATATATCCAGAATGTCTATCTCCGGTCTCAGACGAGCAAGAAGGAGAGACCAGATGAATACCGTCACCGAAATCACCTCCGAGGCGCGTGTCGCGCTGCCCCGCATCAACGAACCGGCGCCCGACTTTGACGCGCTGACCACGCATGGCCGCAAGACGCTGTCCGACTATCGCGGCAAATGGCTGATCCTGTTTTCGCATCCGGCGGATTTCACGCCGGTCTGCACGACGGAATTCACCGCTTTTGCGCGCCGGGCCGACGATTTCGCCGCGTTGAACACCGAATTGATCGGCCTGTCGATCGACAGCCATTATGCGCATATCGCGTGGGTGCGGTCGATCAAGGACAGCTTCGGCGTGGATATCCGCTTCCCGATCATTGCCGATCTCGACATGAAGGTGGCGCAGGCCTACGGCATGATCCAGCCGGGCGCGTCCGACACGCAAGCGGTGCGCGCGACCTTCATCATCGACCCCGAGGGCATCCTGCGCGCGATGGTCTATTACCCGATGACCAATGGCCGCTCGATCGACGAATTCTACCGCCTTGTGCAGGCGCTCCAGACCTCGGACACTCACAAGGTCGCAACGCCCGAGAACTGGATGCCGGGACAGGATGTGATCGTCCCGACACCGCAGACCACCGACGCGGCAGAGGCCCGCCTGTCCGAAGGCTATGACACCAAGGACTGGTACTTCTCGACACGGTCGCTTTGATCGGGGGATCGCTTGCGCGTCCCGGTGCATGGCCACCGGGGCGGGCCCGCGCGTCAGGCGGGTGTGCTGCGCGCCGAACATGATCCGGACAGGCCGGGGCGCATCGCAAGCAGGTCCGTCAGCCCGCAATTGCCGCGCACGAGGTCTTCGAGCGTGACCATGTCCAACTCGTGGTAGAACGCCTCGAGCGCGCGTACGATGTAGGACCGCAAACGGCAGGTGGCCGCCAGCGGACAGGTGTTGCGGACCTCGTCGAAACATTCGGCAAAGGGGATCTCCGTCTCGAAGATCCGGAACACCGCGCCGATCGAAATCCGGTCGGCGGGTTTCGCGAGCCGGATGCCCCCGCTCCGTCCCCGCAGGGTTTCGAGGTAACCTTCGGTCTGCAATTGCTGAACGACGCGGGCGACATGATTGGTCGAGGCATTGCAGCGTTCGGCGATGTCGGAGGTGCGCACAAGCTGCCCGTCATTGACCGCGCAGAACATCAAACTGCGCGCGGCAAGATTGGTTCGTGTCGTCAGACGCATGGCATTTCCTTCAGGTTTCGGCCGATATTTCACATCATGGATACCGCTTTCCTTGATCCAGATCACGTCAAGTCCCGGGTTTTTGTCGTACGTGGCCAGCAACATCGGAAAGGTGCGGATCATGACTGATCTTTTCAGGCTGCAAGAGATCCCGGCGCGGGTATCGGGGGCGGGCGCTGTTCTGGCGGTGCTCGCGAACCTGGTCTGGCTGGCGCAGGCCTGGATCATCGCGACCGTTCTGTCGGGGCTTCTGACCGGCGAGGCACCTTATCTGTGGTCGTTTGCCGCGTCATTTCTGGGGCTTGGCGTTGTGCGGGCCGTGCTCAACCGGCAGGCACAGGCGGCGTTGAGCCGTGCCGCGGATGTCCAGATCCGCGAATTGCGGCAAGAGATCATCGCCGCCGAATCCGCGACAGATCTGGCATCGCGTTTCGGAGGAGCCGGGTCGCTTGCGGCATTGGCTTCGGAAAAACTCGACGCCCTCCGCCCGTTTCTCCTGCGCTACAAGCCTGCCCGGTTGCGTGTGATGGTGGTGCCGCTGATCATCCTGATGATCACGGCATGGGTCTCCTGGGCGGCGGCGGTGGTGCTTGTGCTGGCCGGACCGCTGATCCCGGTCTTCATGGCGCTAGTCGGGTGGGCGGCCAGGGACGCAAGCGCGCGGCAGATGGTCGAGATCGGTTCGCTGAACGATCTGCTGGCGGATCGGCTGGCGGCGCTGGCGGATCTGACGCTCATCGGCGCGGGTCCGCAGGTGATCGACGGCTTTGCCACGGCGTCGGACAGGTTGCGGGACCAGACGATGGCCGTTCTGCGGATCGCGTTCCTGTCGTCCACGGTGCTCGAGCTGTTCTCGGCCCTCGGGGTGGCGATGATCGCCGTCTGGGTCGGCTTTGCTCTTCTGGGTGAAATCACATGGGGCAGCTGGGGCACGCCGCTGACACCATTTGCGGGGGTCTACCTGCTGTTGCTGGCACCGGAATTCTTTCAGCCGCTGCGCGACCTCGCGGCGGCATGGCACGACAAATCCGCGGCGGACGCCGTGCAGGAAGACATGGCATCATGGCGCGACGATGCGCGCCGCAACATGCTGGGCACAGGGGGCAGCGCCCCGGCTCTTGCCTTTGAACGCCTGGCGGTGCGGGGGGTGCAGGTCGACCATGCGGACCGGACGCTCCGCTTTCCCGATCTGGATATAAGGCCCGGCGACAGCCTTGCCATCACGGGGCCAAGCGGGGTCGGCAAGACAACCCTGCTGCGCGCGCTTGCTGGGCTGGAACAGCCGACGCGAGGTGAGGTCCTGCTGAACGACATGGCCTTGTCGGACGCACGGGCCGACGCATGGCGCGCCTCCTTGGGATGGATGCCGCAAACGCCGCGGTTTCTGGGTCGCAGTCTGCGGCACAATATCGGCTTTGGCGCCGCCTTGGATGACCGTGTCCTTCAGGCCGCGCATCTATCGCCGGTCATGTCCGGCCTGCCCGCGAAGGATCTGACGAAACTGGGCGAGACCGGTGCGGGCCTGTCGGGCGGAGAGGCACGCCGGGTGATGCTGGCGCGGGCGCTGCACCGCAATCCGGCGGTCCTCTTGGCGGACGAGCCGACGGCGGACCTCGATGCAGAGACCGCGCGGGACATCATCGACGCCTTGCTGGCCTATGTCGCACAGGGTGGGACATTGATCACCACCACCCACGATCCGCGCCTGATCGGCCGGATGGAAAGGGTCGTGTCGCTGGAGACGGAGGCATGAAGCCGTTGTTCAGGATCCTGCGCGTGCTTCTTGTCGGGGAGGGGCGTGCCTTTGCCAGGGGGATGGCGCTGTCCCTGACGGTGCTGATCATGGGGGGCGCGCTGCTGGCGCTGTCGGGGTGGTTCATCACCGCCGCCGCCGCCGCCGGGATGATCGGGCTGGGCACGCTGTTCAACGTCTTCGCGCCGTCGGCAATGATACGGTTTCTCGCCCTTGGCCGAACGGCGGCGCGATACGGAGAACGGCTGACCACCCATGATGCGACCCTGCGCGCGTTGTCCAACCTGAGGGTGCGCCTGCTGCAAGGGGTCCTGAAGGCCCCGTATCGGCAGGTCGAACGGTTGCGGGCCAGCGTGTTTCTCAATCGCGTGACCTCTGACATCGATGCGCTGGACGGTCTGGCCCTGCGGCTGGTCCTGCCGGGCGTGGCGGGTCTGGCGATGATCGGATTGGCTGGCCTCGTGGTTGGGCTGCTGGTGCATCCGGTCATCGGATGGGTCATCCTGCTGGGCTATGGTGTTGGCCCGACGCTGGTGTTCTTCTGGGGTCAGCGCAAGGCAGACACCCCGTCCCGCAAGGCTCAGGCCGGGGCGCAGGCGCTGCGCAGCCGGCTCATCGACCTGATCGCGGCGCGTGAAGAGCTGATCGCGTTCGGGCAGATGACCCCGGCCAGGAGGGGTGTCGGTCGGGCCGCGGAGTTCCATCTGCACAACCAGGCCGAGGTCGAGCGGATCGAACGGATGACCGGGTTCCTGCTCGACCTCATGGGCTGGGCCGTTGTCGCGGCATCTCTCGGGATCGGGGCGTCGCTGGCTCAGGCGGGCGCGATCACCGCACCGCAGGCGGCGATCGCGGTCTTTGCATCGCTTGCCCTGTCCGAAGCGGGCGCCCCCTTGCGCCGGGCCCTGTCGGAGATCGGGCGGATGCGGTCAGCGGCGAAGCGGATCGTCCCGCTGCTGGACGACCGGACGGTCGCGGGTGTGACGGATCAGCCTGCCGAGCCGGCCGTTCTGGTCGCCGAGGACGTCTCGGCAACACGGACCGGCGCGGCCACCCCGCTTTTCGCGCCGGTCGCCTTTTCGGTCGCGCCCGGCGAGACGGTCGCCCTGACCGGGCGCAGCGGGTGCGGCAAATCGACAGTGCTGTTGATGGCCGCAGGGCAGGGCGCGCCATCTGGCACAGACCTTCGGCTTGGCGGCACCTCGGTTCACCGGATCCCCCCGGACCTGCGCGCCGGGCAGATTGCGATGGTGCCACAACGGCACGCGCTGGTTGCCGGAACAATCGCGGAAAATCTGAGGCTCGCTGCCCCGGCTGCAACCGATACCGACCTCTGGTCCGCCCTCGAGGCAGTCCAGCTGGCCGGGACGATACGGCTCAAGGGCGGGCTGGACGCCCGGCTTGGCTTCCGCGGGGCCGGCCTTTCGGGCGGGGAGGGGCGGCGCCTCGTTCTGGCGCGGTCGCTGCTGCGCCGGCCCGGGCTTCTGTTGCTGGACGAGCCGACCGAAGGTCTGGATGGGCCGGTCGCGAAACGGGTCCTTGAAGGCCTGCGAAGCGCTCTTCCCGATGCAGCGATCCTGATGGCCGCGCATCGGCCCGAGGAGGTAGACTTTGCCGACCGCGTGGTGGCCCTGACACCGCATCTGACAGCGCCTCTGACAGCGCCTCTCACCCCGGCCCTGCGGATCACCCCTTCGGATCGGGCGCGATAATCCGCATCGCCGATGCGGGTTTTTGACCCAGATCAAATCACACATATCAGAATCCGCATATGAGAAGAAAATTCGCATCCCGAATACGAGTTATTGACCATTCAAGGAGTTCACCATGGAGATCGGTCTGGTCGAGTTGTCGCGCCTGCAATTCGCGCTGACGGCGATGTATCACTTTCTCTTCGTGCCGCTGACGCTGGGTCTGTCGATCCTCGTGGCGATCATGGAGACCGTCTATGTCATGACGAACCGCCCCATCTGGCGGCAGATGACCAAGTTCTGGGGCACGCTGTTCGGCATCAATTTCGTGCTGGGTGTCGCCACGGGCATCACGATGGAATTCCAGTTCGGCATGAACTGGAGCTATTACAGCCATTATGTCGGTGACATCTTCGGGGCGCCGCTGGCCATCGAGGGGCTGATGGCCTTTTTCCTCGAGGCGACCTTCGTGGGGCTGTTCTTCTTCGGCTGGGACAAGCTGAGCAAGGTCCAGCACATGGTCGTGGCCTGGCTTGTGGCCATCGGGTCGAACTTTTCGGCGCTGTGGATCCTGATCGCCAATGGCTGGATGCAGAACCCGGTGGGCGCCGAATTCAACCCCGACACGATGCGGATGGAGATGACGTCGTTCTTCGAGGTGATGTTCAACGAGGTGGCACAGGCGAAATTCGTGCACACCGTGTCGGCCGGATACGTCACGGCATCGGTCTTCGTGCTGGGCGTGTCCGCGCTGTACCTGCTGCAGAACAAACACAAGGATCTGGCCCGCCGGTCCATTGCCGTGGCCTCGGCCTTCGGACTTGCCGCCGCGTTGTCGGTGGTCGTTCTGGGGGACGAGTCCGGCTATTCGGCCAGCCACACGCAGAAAATGAAACTCGCCGCGATCGAGGCCATGTGGGAGACGCACGAGGCGCCGGCCCCCTTTACCGCCATCGGTTTTCCGGATCAGGAGGCGCGCGAGACCCACTACGCCGTCGAAATCCCCTGGGCGATGGGGCTGATCGGCACGCGCAGCCTGACCACGGAAATCCCGGGCATCAATGACCTGGTGGCGGAATCCGAGGTGAGGATCCGCGACGGGCTGATTGCCTATGACGCGCTCATGACGATCCGGGAAAACCGCGACGCACCCCTGCCCGAGGTGCGCGCAACCTTCGAGGCGCATTCCGACGACCTGGGCTACGCGCTCCTGCTCAAGCGTTATGTCGATGATCCGCGCGATGCGACAGAAGACCAGATCAGGATGGCGGCCGATGACACCGTGCCCGGCGTGGCCCCGCTGTTCTGGGCATTCCGGATCATGGTGGCTCTTGGCTTCAGCTTCATCGCGGTGATGGCGTATTTCTTCTATCGCGCCTCGTTCCGGAACATGCAGTTCCCGCGCTGGTCGCTTTATGCCGCCGTCGCCATCATCCCGACGCCATGGATCGCCGCCGAACTGGGGTGGTTCGTGGCCGAGTTCGGCCGCCAGCCCTGGACCGTGGATGGCGTGCTGCCGACCGCGCTCAGTGCCTCGCATCTGAGCATCGCCGATCTCCTGATCACGCTGGCCGGGTTCCTGATCTTCTATTCGGTCCTCTTCGTGATCGAGGTGAGCCTGATGGTGAAATACATCCGCAAGGGCCCGTTCCAGGACGTCGAGGAAACCATCGCCTGGCAGAAACGGCACGAGGCACGGCTGCGCGCCGAGCCCGCGCCAACCCTTGCCGCAACACCGTCGGAGTAGGACAGATGATCCTTTTTGAGCTGATTGAATACGATATCCTTCGGGTGATCTGGTGGGCGCTTCTGGGTGTGCTCCTGATCGGATTTGCCCTGACAGACGGGTTCGACATGGGGGTCGGCGCGCTGCTGCCCTTCGTCGCGAAGACGGATGTGGAACGCCGCGTGGCGATCAACACCGTCGGCCCCGTCTGGGAGGGCAACCAAGTGTGGTTCATCCTCGGCGGCGGCGCGATCTTTGCCGCCTGGCCGCCGCTTTATGCGGTCTCGTTCTCGGGCTTCTACCTTGCGATGTTCGTGGTGCTGGCGGCCCTCATCGTGCGGCCCGTGGCCTTCAAATACCGCTCCAAGCGGGAGGATGCGCGGTGGCGGACCCGCTGGGACTGGGCGCTGTTTGCGGGCGGCGCGGTGCCGGCGCTTCTGTTCGGCGTGGCGGTGGGCAACGTGCTTCTGGGGGTGCCCTTCTACCTGACCGACGACCTGATGCCGATGTATCCGGGCAATTTCGCGGTCAAGTTCCTGGGCCTTCTGCGCCCCTTCGCCCTGCTGGCGGGCGTGGTGTCGCTTTCGATGCTGTTGATGCACGGGGCGGCGTGGTTGTCGCTCAAGGCCGAAGGTGTAGTCGCCGAACGGGCACGCTTCATCGGCATCAGGGCCGGGATCGTGGCCGCCGCCGGCTATGCGCTGGCCGGATTGTGGCTCGCTCTTGGCGTGGACGGTTTCGCCCTTGGCGACGTGGTGGCCAACGGTCCGTCGAACCCGCTTTATTCCGACGTCACACGCGGCGGGTCATGGCTTGCCGCCTATGCCGCGCGCCCGTGGATCGTCATTGCGCCGATCATGGGCTTTGTCGGGATCGCATTTGCCGTGCTGGGCCTGCGGGCCGGGCGCGAGGTGTCGACGCTGCTCTGGTCCAAGATGGGCATTCTGGGGATCATCTCGTCCGTGGGGCTGACCATGTTCCCGTTCATCCTGCCCTCGACCCTCGATCCCGCAAGTTCGCTGACCGTGTGGGACGCCTCGTCCTCGCATCAGACGCTGTTCATCATGCTGGTGGCCACGGCGATCTTCATGCCGCTGATCCTGATCTACACCGCCTGGGTCTACAAGGTGCTCTGGGGCAAGGTCACCGAAGCGCAAGTCACTGACAACACAGATTCTGTTTACTGAAGGAGACCAACACCATGTGGTATTTCGCCTGGCTTCTCGGACTTCCTCTTGCCGCTCTTTTCGCCGTGCTGAACGCGATCTGGCTGGAGATGAGGACCGATGCCTGTTTCTCGGACGAAGGCGATTGTCCGGTGGGTGACCACACCCGCTGAACGACCGGGGGCAAGTTCCCCGATCCCCCGGTCCGGCGTGGGCCCGCCTATGGCAAAGGCATCGCGCCGGACCGAAAACCAAACCCCGAACCCCAAACCCTTAAAAGGATAATGACGATGAAAAACCTTGTTCTTGCCGCCTGCGCGGCCATGACCCTCACCGGCCAAGCCGTTGCGCAGGAGGCACCCGACACCCTTGTCACGATCCTGACCGCGCCCGAACCGCAGACCCAGCTGATGGCCATGGTTCTGGCGATGCAGGCCGCCGAACAGGGTGCCACGCCGCACGTCCTGCTGTGCGGACCGGCGGGCGATATCGCGCTTGCCGATGCGCCCGAAAGTGCCACGGCTCCGCAGCCGCCCCTCGACCTGAGCCCAAAGGCGCTCCTGACGCGGATCGCGGCCCTGCCCGGCGCGCGGGTCGAGGTCTGCGCCATCTACCTGCCCGGCATGGCCGCCGGCCCCGAGGTGCTGATGGAAGGCGTCACCGTGGCCCAGCCCCCGGCCATGGCCGCCGCCATGATCGCCCCCAATGCCCGGATCGCCAGCTACTGACACCGCGCAAGAGCCGGAACAGGCCCGCGCCCGGCTTTTGCCGGGCCGGGCCCAGCGGCGCCCATTTGATCGAAATCAAAGCCGCCGATATCGAATGAACACATAAATACTCTTGAATGTTTCCGGAGGAGGACCTCATGACCACGCTTACCGCAAGCCGGCGCCAGTTTCTGGGGCTCGCTGCAGGGGGGGCCGCGGCAGCCGCCGTCGCCGCGCCCAAGACCGCCCGGGCCCAGGTCGCCACCAATGCGCGCATCGTCATCATCGGTGCCGGTGCGGGTGGCACGTCGCTTGCCAACCGTCTGACAGACCGGCTTGACGGCGCGCAGATCACGGTGATCGACCCGCGCGCCGAGCATCTGTACCAGCCTGGCCTGTCACTGGTCGCAGCCGGCCTGAAGCCGGCCGATTACGTCGTGTCGAAGACGACGGACTGGCTGCCCCGCGATGTCACGCTCATTGCCGAGGCCGCCGCTGCCATCGACCCCGAGGCAAAGGTCGTCGAAACCTCGGGAGGGCAGAGCATCGAATACGATTTCCTCGTCGTGGCGCCGGGCCTTGTGCTCGATCATGGCGCGATCGAGGGCTTTTCCCTCGACATGGTGGGCCAGAACGGCATCGGCGCGCTTTATGCCGGCCCGCAATATGCCGCGGCCACCTGGCAGGCGGCGCAGGCCTTTACGGAATCGGGCGGCGTGGGCCTGTTCACCCGCCCCGAGACCGAGATGAAATGCGCGGGCGCCCCCCTCAAGCATGCCTTCCTGATCGAGGATATCACCCGCACCGCCGGCAATCGCGGCAAGGCGGAGTTTCATTATGCCGCGCCGCAGGGCGCGCTGTTCGGTGTGCCGATCGTGTCGGAAAAGGTGCGCATGCTCTTTGGCGAGCGCGGGATTGCGACCTCCATGCTGCATACGCTGAAATCCATCGACGCGGGCGCGAAACGCGCCACCTTCGATACGCCCGACGGCAGGGCCGAGATGGAGTATGACTATATCCACATCATCCCGCCGCAGCGCGCCCCCGATGTCATCCGGCAATCGGGCCTCAGCTGGGCCGACAAGTGGACGGATCAGGGCTGGGTCGAATGCGATACGGCCACGCTCCGTCACCTTCGCTATGACACGATCTGGGCGCTTGGCGACGTGGCCGGCGTGCCCAAGGGCAAGACGGCGGCCTCGGTCAAATGGCAAGTGCCCGTGATCGAGGATGGCCTGATCGCGGCCATCGAGGACCGCGAGCCGACCGAAACCTATGACGGCTATACGTCCTGCCCGATGATCACCCGGGTCGGTCGCGCGATGCTGATCGAGTTCGACTATCACAACAACCTTGTCCCCTCCTTCCCGGGCGTGATCGCGCCGCTGGAGGAATTGTGGATCAGCTGGCTGATGAAGGAGGTGGCGCTCAAGCCCACCTACAACGCCATGCTGCGTGGCCGGGCCTGAGGAGAGACACCATGAAAGACATGACACTCGGAACCATTCTCGCCGTGCTCGAGGAGGTCTTCGGCCGCGGGCTGTTCTGGACCATGCTCGTCGTCGCTGGCATCGTGACGGCGGCCTATCTTTACGTTCTCGTCCGCGACCACAGTGTTTCGTGGCGCAAGTTCCTTCTGGCGCAATTGTCCATGCCGATCGGCGCGATCGCGGCGGTGTGGTTCGTGCTGGTGGTGACGAGTTCCAGCTTGCGCGATCTGGGTGGTCCGGTGGATGTGATCGTGTTTCTTGGGATTGCCGCGGCCGGCGCGGTGGGAAGCGCGATCCTCGTCTACACGATCCAGTCACTGGTCCGACCGGCGCAATAGGACAGCAGCGGCGGAGCGTGCCGATTTTCCGGTTCGTGCCGCCGCATCGTCGCGCGCGCCGGACGATGGCGGACATCTTCGCGGTCGCCATCACCCGCCTGTGTTCACGCATTGGGCTGCGCGCAATCGAGGTCCGGCCCTGACCGATCAGGGTCGTATCGAAATCCGTGGCGAAGCCCTCGCCTTGCAGAAGTTCCCGCGCGGTCAGATCGAGGTTTTCGTCGCAGAAATGGCAACCGTCCGTCGCGCCGGTATCCACGTCCTGAAAAACCACAGATCCGTCCGTATCGGTAAAGACCTCGACGGTATCCCCAAAGTCGGGAAGACGAGGGTCAACAGCGCCCCATCGGCTCCATCGCCGTTGAAATGGCACTTGTTTGGCGGATCGGAGGTTTGAGGATCGCCGGTATTCATGATCAGCGTATCCTGACCCTCGGTGGCGAAGACATGAGCGAGATGCTTGATCTGGTCGCCGCGCAGCTGAAAGTCCTGCAGATCGCGCGGCTGAAGAAGTCCTGCCGCCGATGATCCCCCCACAGGCAGAGGCCGCCTGAGCAACCGCGGTTCCAACCGGGTTGTTACGCCCGTCGGGGGGATCTTGCGGACAATCAGATGTTGACCGCGCCATAAAGGCGTTCCGATGCGCGTGCGACATTGTCCCATCGGGCGCCGGCGATCAATCGCAGATTGGCGAGCCAATCGAACGCCGGCATCGGCGGGGTTTCGGTTTCGGTATGCGGCCAATCGGAGGCAAAGAGACACCTTTCGGCATCGGCATCCAGCAGGGCCTCGGCCAGAGCAAGGGCGTCGGGATGGGGAGGCGGCGTCGCCGACAGGCGATAGGGGGCCGAGAGCTTGACATGGACCTGTCCGGCCAGGACCGCAGAGATCAGGGTCCCGATGGCGTGTGGTCCGGATCCCCTTGGCGGATAGCCCATGTGGTCGATGACAAGGGGCGGAAGCCCCGGGCGTTCGGTCAACTGCGCCACATCGAACCGGCTTGCGTCGATCTGGACCTGAAGGTGCCAGCCGTGATCGCGCATCCAGGACCACCAGGCTTGGGTCTGGTCAAGCCGCAGCCCGCCGGGATTGATCAGGTTGCAGCGCAGGCCCCGAACGCCGCCGCGGTGCAGCGCCTTGAGACCGTCGCGGTCAAGCCCCGGATCGGGCACGCAGACCCCGACCGCGCGGCCGTCGCAGCGGGCAAGCGCATCCAGAAGGCAGGAATTGTCGAAACCATAGACGCTGGGTTGCACGATCACCGCGCCCTCGGCACCAAGCGCCTCGAGATGGTCCAGCAACGCCTCGACCGGGGCATCGGGCGGCTCGTAGCCGCGTGACGGCGACAGCGGGAACCTCTCGCGGTCGCCGATGACATGGACATGGCAGTCCCAGGGCAGGGTGTCAGTCATCTTCGGGCGGCGGCACGGCTGTCAGAAAGTCGAAATCGCAGCCCTGTTCGGCCTGTTGCACGCTGGTGGCGAAGAGGCGCGCATAGCCGCGGGGGGGAACCTCCGGCGCCGTCCAGTCCGCCCGGCGTCGGTCGAGTTCTTCGGGCGCCACAAGAAGGTCGAGCGTCCGGGCCTCGACATCGAGGCGGATCCGGTCCCCGTCGCGCACAAGGGCCAGAGGGCCGCCGACCGCGGCCTCGGGCGATGCATGAAGCACGACGGCGCCATAGGCCGTGCCCGACATCCGCGCATCCGAGATGCGCACCATGTCGCGCACGCCCGCGCGGGCCAGCTTGCGCGGGATCGGGATGAGGCCCGCCTCGGGCATCCCCGGCGCGCCCACGGGGCCTGCATTGCGCAGAACCATCACATGATCCGGCGTCACGTCGAGATCGGGGTCGTCGATCCGCGCCTCGAGGTCCGTGAGATTGTCGAACACCAGAGCGGGGCCCTCGTGCTTGCGCAGGCCCGGTGTCATGGCCGCCTGCTTGATGATCGCGCCGCCGGGCACGAGGCTGCCGCGCAACACGGCGATGGCGCTGCCCTCGACCACGGGCCGGTCGGCCGGGCGGATGATGTCGGGATTGCGCCAGTCGGCCCAACCCTCCAGGACTTCGGCCCAGCTGCGCCCGTCCGCGGTCGGTGTCGACGTATCGAAAAGACCGGCCTCCGCCAGTTCCCGCAAGAGGGCAGGCAGGCCGCCCGCGCTGTGGAAATCCTGCATGTAATGTTCGCCCACGGGTTTCAGATCCGCGAGGATCGGGGTCTTGCGCCCCGCGGCATCCAGACGGTCCAGATGCAGCGTCAGGCCTGCGCGGCCGGCGATCGCGGCAAGGTGGATGACCGCATTGGTCGAGCCGCCAAGTGCCTGAAGCGTGACGCAGGCATTGCCAAGTGCGGCCTCCGTCATGATCTGATGCGGTTTCGGCCCGCCTGTTCGCGCCATCTCGACCGCGCGGCGGCCGGTTTCCTCGGCGTGGCGGAACCGGTCGGAATGGACGGCCGGAATGCTCGCCCCGCCGGGCAGCATGAAGCCCAGGACTTCGGACAGACAGGCCATCGTGCTGGCCGTGCCCATGACCATGCAGGTTCCGCTCGAGGCCATCAGCTGCGCCTGCGCCGCGTGCAGGTCTTCGGCCGTCATCGCGCCCGCGCGATATTCGACCCACAGGCGCCGGCAATCGGTGCAGGCGCCAAGCCTCTGGCCCCGGTGGCTGCCGGTCAGCATCGGGCCAACGGCCACCGAAAGCGTCGGGACATCGGCGCTGATCGCTCCCATCAGCTGTGCGGGGATCGTCTTGTCGCAGCCCCCGATCAGCACGGCGCAATCCATCGGCAGCGCCTTGAGCATCTCTTCGGTGTCCATCGCCATCAGGTTGCGAAGGAACATCGACGTCGGATAGGCAAAGCTTTCGTGAAGCGAGATCGTGGGAAAGACCATCGGGAGGCCGCCGGCCATGGTCACCCCGCGCGAGATCGCCTCGACCAGTTGCGGGGCGGTGGCGTGGCACGGATTGAAATCCGATCCGGTGTCGCAGATCGCGACGACGGGGCGGTCCAGCGCCTCGGGGCCATAGCCGCGCGACATCAGGAAGGATTCGCGCAGGAACCTTGCAAATCCGGCGTCGCCATAGGCCGTCAGCCGTCCGGCAAGCCCCTTGTCAGACTGGCCGCTCACGTTGAGGCCATCTCTGGTGTCAGGCGGCTTGCCAGTTGGCGGCCCTCCGTCACGGTCATCGGCACCAGCGGCGGGCGCACCCGCGCCCAGCCCGGCGCACCCGACCGCTCGGCCAGGACAGCCTTGATGCCGGGGATCAGCGGGCCGGAGGTGACGATGCCGCGTTGTCGGGTGGCCTCGGCCTGAAGGGCGGTGGCGTCCTCCCCGTTTCGCAAGGTCTCGATCAGCGCGGCGATCCCTGCCGCGTTCACATTGGCCGTGGCGGAGATGCAACCCGCCGCACCCAATGGGATGGCGTCGGACAGGTGCGCCTCGCTCGCCGGAAAGACGGCGAAACCGGGAAAGGCCTCGATGATCGAGCGGGTGTTGTCCCAGTCGCCGGAGCTGTCCTTCAGCCCCACGACGGTGCCGGGAAAGTCGGACAGCAGACGTTCGATCAGCGGCAGCGACCATCCGGCACCGGCCATTTGCGGGATATGGTAGAGATAGACCCGAAGCCGGTCATCCGCGACGCCCCCGATCACCCGGGAAACATAGTCGTGCAGGCCGTCATCCGGCACCCCCTTGTAGAAGAAGGGCGGCAAGAGCAGCACCCCGGCACAGCCCGCCGCGACAGCCCGACCGCTGAGGTCGATCGCATCGCCCAGTGCACAGGCCCCGGTTCCGGGCATCAACTGCCCCGGCGCGATCCCGCCCTCGAGCAGCGCATCTAGCACCCCGGCGCGTTCCGAAAGGGTCAGGCTGTTGGCCTCGCTGGTTGTGCCAAGCGGAGCAAGCCCGCTTGCCCCGGCATCCAGAAGCGCGCGGCAATGCGCCAGCAGCGCCGGAGCGTCGACCCGCAGATCGGAGTCGAACGGCGTTGCCGCCGGAGGCCATAAACCTGAAACCTGCATCTGCCGCTCCGTCGTTTGTCTTTCACGTCGAGATTGTCGCCGCCATGTCATCTTGTCAACAAAATGAGAGATTGAACAGGCGGTAACTCCGGAATATGGGAATTAATTGTAATCGAAGCGGAAGGATTGTCACCAATGCGACCTGTGCGAGTTGCAATTGTCGGTGCCGGATGGGTCACGGAGCATCATCTGGCCGCCTACCGGTCCCTTGGTGACGATGTCCGCGTCGTGGCGATCGCCGATCCGGACCCGGCCGTTCTGGCCGAGAGGGCCGATCGCTGGGGGATACCGCACCGTTTTGCCTCCGATGCCGAGATGCTGGCCTCGGTCGAGGTCGATGCTGTCGACGTCGCATCCCCGCGGCAACACCATGCCGCCTCCGTCCGGCTGGCGGCGGGCAGGGGGCTTGCGATATTCTGCCAGAAGCCACTTGCGCCAAGCTGGGCCGAGGCGCGCGCCCTTGTCGACGGCTTGCCGCCCGGCGCCCGGCTGATGGTGCACGAGAACTGGCGCCACCGGCCGCATTACGGGGTCATGCGCGACTGGATCGCCGAGGGGCGGCTCGGGGCGATCCGTCAGGGCCTGCTGCTTGTCCGGACCTGTGGTCTTCTGCCGGATGCCGGCGGGGTCCTGCCCGCGCTCGAACGGCAGCCGATGCTGGCGCGGCTCGACCGGATGCTCCTGATGGAGGTGATGATCCATCATGTCGACACGTTGCGCTCTCTTGTCGGCGAGATGGAGATCCTCGGCGCCGTCTCGGGCTCCGACACCGACGCCCTGCGCGGGGAGGACAGGTTCAGCCTGCTGTTCCGGGCCGAAGGGGCGGCCGTTTCCGTCGTGGGGGATTTCCGCACCCATGGCGCGCCTCCCTCGCTGATGGACGAACTCGGCCTGCAAGGGACCGACGCGGCGATCGAGCTGTCCGGCCCGCGCTTGCGGCTGATTGCCGGCGGCGCCGTGCTTGACGAGCGGGAGATCGACCTTGCTGCCGATTATGCCGCCTCCTATCGGGCCGCGATCGCGCGGTTCGTGCAGGCGGTGCGGATTGCGGATCCGGGCGTCTTTCGCGCCCAGACCGAGGACAACCTCAAGACGCTTGACCTGGTTGAGAGGGCCTATCGTCTTGCGCATTCTCCCGCGCCTCCGTCTCGAGCCGGTTGAGGTAATGTCGCATGCTGGGCCGCAAGTGCTGCACGCACAGTTCGGACAACGCCCAGGAATCGGTGCCGCCAAGCAACTGGATCATGGCACGATGTTCGTCGCGCGCGGCGATCAGCCTGTCGGTGTTGCTCATGTCGGCGGCGCGGATGACATAGGTCATGTCCATCGCCCGCTTGAGCATTTCGACAAGGTGCGGATTGCGGCACAGCGAGAAGAACCCGACATGGAAGGCGTCGTTGCAGGCGTGGATCTCCGGCAGGTCGTGCCGGTCGATGGCGGCTTCATACTTCTCCTGCAAGGCCTGAACCATCATGATCTCGCTGGTGCTGGCGGGCAGCGGGATCTTGAGCGCCGCCTGCCGCGTGAGCATCTCGCGCACATCGTAGAGTTGCCGGACCTCCGAGGCCGTATAGGCACGGACCTGCGCCCCCTTGTTGCGTTCGCGCGTCACGATGCCCGCACGTTCCAGGATCATGAGGGCCGACCGGACATGGTGGCGGGACACGTCCTTGTCACGCGCGATGCTTTCTTCGCGCAACCGCTCGCCGGGGCCGAGGCGTCCGAAAATGATGTCGAGCTCGATCGCGCGGGCAACCGCCTCTTCCTCGGGCTGTAGGTCTTTTGCCATTGGTTCCGGCTCCCTTTGGAGAAACTGATTATCCAGACCATGGGCGTCTGCACAAGTGTCTGGCCCCGTGGTGCGACCCTGTGGCCGGGGGCCGGGCAGGGAGGTGTCCTGCCCCGAACCTCCTGTCAGAATTCGATCCGGATGAGGCCGACCCCTTGGCGGGGCAGGGTTGTCGAGAGAGCAAGCGTGCCGTCACCGGACGTGGCCATGGTCTCGCGGATGCAGGGAAGCTGCGACCCCGCTTCAAGCTCCGCGATCTGTTCGGGCGTCGGGTCCTGCGGGCTGCCCATGGCTTGCCACACGCCGAAGGCATTACCGTGATCCGCGTCCATCCGGTATTCGCGGATCGTCACATCGCCCGCAGGCAGACCGGAGAGATTGAGCGCGATCTCGGCACTGTCGGACGGGGAGACCACGTTGTCGTCGTGGTAGTTCCAGACCAGAACGCTGACCCCGCTTGCATCGCGGGTCGCGGCGCAGTTGATGTCGGGCGCCTGCCGGACCCCCTCATCGAGGATCTGCGAAAGCGGCAGCGCGCTATCGCTTGTCGCGGCCACCCAATCCCCATCCAGCATGCCCAGCATCCGAAAGGCGTTGAGCACGGCCTTGCCGATGCCATTCGTGGCCAGGTCGCGAAAGCCGTCGAACCAGGGTTGTCCGTCGAACATGAAGGCCCAGGTCACCGCGCCTTCGATGTGGATCCCGGAACTGCGCGACAGCTCATATGTGCGGATCATGTTCTCGACCACGTAGACGCCGTAAAGCGGGCCGTTGCGATAGGCGTTCTGCGGATGCACCCGCGCCGAACAGGCGGCACAACCCTCGGGGTCGGACTCGCCGATGATGACGGGCAGCGTCGCAAGCGTCGGATATTCGGCGATGATGTCAAGGTTGTCCTTGATGTCGAGAAGATGCTTGGCAAGGCCCATGCGGACCTCGCCATCGTTGAGCTTTGGCTGGCCCTTGGCGTGGAAGGCGATAAAATCGACAGGCAGATCCTTTTCGACCACATAGTCCAGAACGCCGCGCAGGAATTTCTGCGCCTTCGGGTTGTCGTGCGCGCCGCAGGTATGGGGGCCGCCGACGCGCGCCTGAGGCAGGATGGATTTGACCGCCCGGATCGTCACCTCGAACATCGCGCAATATTCGGGGATCGTGCCTGTCCAGTAATGCCCGTCCGGTTCGTTCCAGCATTCCCAGGGCCAGGTCTCCACCGTCTCGCGGCCATAGCGGTCGACGAGGTGCTGGGCCCAGGCGGCCACGAGGTCGTGCCATTTGTCCAGGTCGTTGGGCGGCGCGGCCCAGCCGGTCATGATGGTGGAATAGGTATCATCGAGTGACCAGCTGTGCCGATAGGGGCCGGGATCGTCGGACAGGGCCTCGGGCGTGAAGGCGACCTGAACGAAGGGTGTGGTTCCGGCCTCGACATAGGCGTCGAAGATCCGGTCCATGATCGTCCAGTCATAGACGGGGTTGCCCTCGGCATCCTCGGTATAGGCATTGGTGGAGCCCCATTTGAGCGCGGCCTCGCCGTCACCCGAGGTAAGCAGGTTATGCGTGCGGATATGGGGCGCGGTGTCCGACGCATCAGCAAGATCGCGCAGCAGTTTCTTGCCGTCCGGGGTGTAGGTGTAGTTCGGTTCGTCGTAGCCGAACCAGTTCCACATCGGGTGATAGCGACCCGTCGTCCTGTCGGCGTCGACCGTCATGATTACCCGTGCTGTTTCGGTCATCTCGTCACTCCCGTCATGATCCGCGCCGAGCCATGGACGATTCCCGCAGCAGCGGGGTTTTCGGGCCGGCGATGTCGGGTGAACCCTACTCGTGGCCCCGTTATTGTCAACAATATAGATGATTGTTGACATGTGAATAAAATTTGTTTCCCGCTTTATCAGTAAGTTGTCAAATACAGGGTAAGATTTTCATTGTGAGGATGGCAACTTTTGTCGATAACTTTCTTGCGGGACTCGATCCCGTGTCCATAACAGGAGGTGGGCCGGCGCTCCGCGTTTGGTGCGACAAGGGCCCTCAGGGAGGAAACATGAGACTCAGAAAACTGGTCTTGTCGACAATCGGGGTGCTCGCCTGGGGCGCTCCACTTGCCGCGCAGGATTTCATCGCCGGCTTGCCCCGCGAAGAGACCCTTATCATCCAGGGCCCTGCGGCACAGAACGCCGACTGGTTCAACCTCTGGGCGCCGGGTGGCGGCGCCAGCCCGAACGGAAACCAGCAGCTGTCGGCCGATACGCTGTGGTTCATCAACCCTGAAGGGTCGGGCGACAGCGCCTGGCAGAACGCGCTTGCCGCAGCACCCCCGATCTACAATGACGACTTCACGCAGATGACCGTGGAGTTGAAGGACGGCATCTTCTGGAGCGACGGAGAGCCCTTTACGTCCGAAGACGTGGTCTACACGGTCGAAACCCAGATCGCCAATCCCGGCATGAACTGGTCGGCCCCCTTCACAGTCAATGTCGCAAGCGTCGAGGCGCCCGACGACCAGACTGTGGTCTTCAACCTCAACGGGCCGAATTCAAGGTTCCACACGCTCTTTACCGTGCGCTGGAACGCCGCCTGGATCATGCCCGAACATGTCTTCAGCGCGATCGAGGATCCGCTGGCGGCCACGTTCAATCCGCCGGTCTCGCTTTCGGCTTACGTGCTTGAAAACTATGACAGCAACGGGCAATGGGCGATCTGGCGTCTGCGTGACGACTGGGAAAGGACGTCGATCGGCATGACCCTCGATGCCGCGCCCGAGGTCAAATACGTGGTCTATCGCACCGCCGGCAACCCCGATGCGCGCGTCATCGAACAGTTGAACCACAATCTTGACGTGATCAACGACATCGCGCCCGAGGGGATGTTCACCATCGTCCGCGAGGCCGGCGACAATACCACCCAGTGGTTGCCGGGCTTTCCCTTCGCCCATCCCGACCCGACATTGCCGTCGGTTCTGCTGAACAACCAGCTCGACAAGCTGTCGGATGCGCGGGTGCGCTGGGCTCTGGCGCTGATGATCGATATCCGGGCTGTCAGCATGGGGTCTTATCGCGGGGCGGCCAATATCGCGGCGCTTTCGGTTCCGCCGACCGGGTCGTCGATTCCGGACTATTACGAGCCGATGCAGGACTGGCTGAACGCGTTTGAACTCGACACCGGCGAGGGCACGGTCCGGCCCTACAATCCCGATTTCGCCGAACAGATCACGGAGCTTCTGCAGCCCCAGTGGGGCGACTCGATCCCTGCCGATCCCGAACTGCGCAAGCAGATGTTCGGCTTCGGCTGGTGGCAGCAGGACCCGGAGGCGGCGGCGCAGCTTCTGCGGTCCGCCGGGTTCACCCAGTCCGGCAACGGTTGGCTCACGCCCCAGGGCGAGCCTTTCGAGATGAAGTTGCAGGTCGAGGGCGACAACATCCCGACGCTCGCACGGGCCGGCACCATCATCGCCCAGCAATGGAGCATGAACGGCATCCCGACCGAGGTCGTGGTGGCCGGGCCGACCCATACGCAGCGGTTGAATGTGGGCGACTACGAGGCGGCGATCTTCTGGACCGTCGAAACCTGGGGCGGGCATCCCGATCTCAGCTTCTTCCTCGAAAGCTACCATTCGGACTTCATCCGTCCGCTGGGAGAGCCGCAGCCGCCTCGCAACCTGAACCGCTGGGAGAACGAGCAGCTTGACCGGATCATCGAAGAGAACCGCACCATCGCCTTCGACAGCCCTCGGGTCGTGGAACTGGGGATGGAGTATCTCAAGCTCGCGGTGGAGGAGATGCCCTTCATTCCGCTGATGGCCTACAACAAGTTCGCTCCGTTCGACACGACCTACTGGACGGGTTACCCGAGCATCGAGAATCCTTACGCGGCGTCGGGTCCGTTCTGGTCCAACCTGCGATACATGGTCGTCCAACTCGAAAAGAACGACGGCGAATGATCCCTGCCTCATGATGTCATCGGGCGCGGCGATCATGCCGCGCCCGTTACCTGAACACCGGGAACCGGGCAGCACGCAAAATGAACAACCTGACGGCTTACATCCTCAAGCGTCTGAGCCAGTTCGCCTTCGTGATCTTCACCGGCATCACGCTGGCCTTCTTCATCACCAACCTCTCGCCCGTCGATCCGGTCGAGCAGTCGCTGAGCCAGTTGACCAGCTTCGGCGCAAGCGACCCTCGCGCGGTGGAGATGATGCGGCAATCCCTGTCAGAGCTTTATGGTCTTCAGGGGAACCTCTTTGAGCAATACCTGAATTTCTGGGGCCGCATCCTGCGCGCCGATTTCGGGCCCTCGCTCTCGGCCTTTCCGACGCCGGTCAGCACGCTGATCGCAAACGCTGCCCCCTGGACGATCGGTCTTCTGGTCACGTCGATCATGATCACCTTCGTGCTGGGCAATCTGGCGGGCGCCCTTGCGGGTTACTTCCGCAATTCGCGCTGGCTGAAGACATTGGGCATCGTGATCATGACCATCAACCCGATCCCGCATTACTTCATCGGTCTGATCCTGCTGATCTTTCTTGGTTACGTCTTCCCGATCTTTCCGATTTCGGGCGGGTCGCAGCTGAACCGCGACGCCAACCTGAGCTGGGGCTATGTCGGGTCGGTCCTCTATTACGGATTTCTGCCGGCGCTGTCGCTGGTGCTGGCGGGTCTTGGCGGCTGGTTCATCGGGATGCGCTCGCTGGTGTCGAACATCGTCACCGACGATCACGTGGTCTATGCCGAACTTGCCGGTGTCAGGCGCCGCACCATCTTCAGCCAATATGTCGCCCGCAACGCGATGCTGCCGCAGATGACCGGGCTTGCGATGCAGTTGGGCCAGATTTTCGGCGGCACGGTGATCGTCGAATTCCTGTTCAACTATCCCGGCATGGGCCGGCTCCTGATCCAGGGGATCTATCGGGGCGATTACGGGCTCGTGCTGGGGGTCACGACGATCTCGATCTTTGCGGTGGCTGTGGCCGTTCTTCTGATCGACATTCTCTACCCGCTCATCGATCCGCGCGTGAAGCTGGGATAAGGCACATGTTCAAAGTCCTCCGCGATCTTCTTCGCTACAACACCGAGTTTCTCGCCGGTTTCATGCTGACCGTGGTGGTCATCGTGTTTGCCGCGGCCCATTTCTGGACCCCGTATCCCGGCTACAGCCTATACCTGCTGCCGCCCGATGTGCCGCCGGGGTCGAGCTACTGGTTCGGCACGACCTCCCGTGGACAGGACATCTTCTGGGTGCTGTCCGAGGCGGTCTGGAACACCATGGCGTTCGGCCTGACCGTCACCATCCTCAGCCGGTTCATCGCGATCTCCGTCGGAATGACCTCGGGCTATCTTGGTGGCCGGACCGATCGTGTCCTGATGTCGATCAACGACACCTTCATCGCGCTCCCGAACATCCCGATCCTGCTTTTGCTCTACTTCGTTCTGCGCGAGCATATGACCTGGCAATTGCTGGCCGTCTGTGCGGCCCTTCTGGGCTGGACCTATGACAGCCGCCTGATCCGGTCGGTCTCGCTCAGCCTGCGGACGCGGGAATTCACCCGGCACGCCGTCTTTTCGGGGATGAGCACCCGGCGCATCCTTGTCCGCGAGCATCTGCCCTATGTGCTGCCGATCGTCTTCTTCACGGCGATGAACAATCTGATCTGGGCGATCAGCCTCGAGGTCACGCTTTCGGTGCTGGGCTTTACCGACATCAACCGGCCGACCATCGGCGGGATGATCTACTGGGCAAACCAGCATCAGGCGATCATCGCCGGCATCTGGTGGTGGATCGCATTCCCCATCCTCGCCATCGTGGTCCTGTTTCTGGGGCTGTTCATGCTGGCGATGTCGGTGAACGAATATGTCGATCCGCGCAGCCGGCTCGACCGCATGGGAGGTGTCTCATGATCGAGGACATCGAGAACCGTCCCGTCCTTTCGGGCGACGTCCTGACTGTCGATGATCTCAAGGCCTATTTCGTTGTGGAAAGCTACGGCATCAGCCGCGAGGTCCGGGCGGTCGACGGTGCGACATTGCGTGTCCGGCGCGGCGAGGTCTATGGCCTCGCGGGCGAATCCGGGTCGGGCAAGACCACATTGGTCAAGGCGCTTGCCGGGGCGATCCGGCCACCGCTGAGGATCATGGGCGGCTCGGTCCGATACGATTTCGGCGGGCGCAGTGTCGACATCTACGATCCCGCGACCGACGTGGCGGCGCTGCGCTGGCGGCATCTGAGCTACATCATGCAAGGCTCGATGTCGGTGCTGAATCCGGTGCGCAAGATCCACCGCTCGTTCCACGATTTCGCCTTTCGTCACATGGGCATGGGCAAGTCCGAATTCTGGCGTGCAGTCGAAGACCATCTGCGCAAGCTGCAACTCGATCCCGCGATCCTCGACAGCTATCCGCACCAATTGTCGGGCGGGATGCGGCAGAGGACGACCATCGCGCTGGCCACAGTCTGTCACCCGGAATTCATCATCGCCGACGAGCCGACCACGGCGCTGGATGTCATCGTCCAGCGCGACGTGCTGAAGATGATCAAGGACGTGCAGCGCCAGCAGGGTTCCTCGATCGTGTTCGTGACCCATGACATGTCGGTTCATGCCACGATCGCGGACCGGATCGGCATCGTCTATGCCGGCCGGCTGGTCGAGGAGGCGCCCACGGCGGAGCTGTTCCGCGCGCCGCGCCACCCCTACACGGTTCACCTCATCGCAAGCCTGCCCCGGATCGGCGACACCCGGCCGCGGCAGAGCCTGACCGGCCGGCCCCCCAACCTTGCCGATCCGCCCAGCGGTTGCCGCTTTCACCCGCGCTGCCCGATTGCCATCGACAAGTGCAAGACAGAAGTGCCACCGCTGGAGGGGCGCCACGGCGGGAACCGCGTTGCCTGCTGGCGCGCGGGGGAGGCGAAAATCGCATGACCCATGTCCTCGAACTCGACCATGTCCGCAAACAGTTCCGCAGCGGCGGCCTGTTCTCGTCGCGCATTGTCGACGCGGTGAAGGACGTCAGTTTCACGCTCGAGGCGGACCATCCCGAGGTCTTTGCCATCGTCGGCCAGTCCGGCAGCGGCAAGTCGACGCTGGCAAACATGATCCTTGGCTCCGAATTGCCGAGTTCCGGGGCGATCAAGGTCCACGGCGTGGACATCACCGAACGGCGGAGGGGGAAGGACCGGATCGCCTTCATGTCGCGGGTCCAGCCGATATTCCAGAACCCGTTCGAGGCGTTCAATCCGCTGACACGTATCGACAGCTACCTCTTTTCCACCGCCCGCCGGTTTCGCGGGGCCGAATCCCGCATTGACCAGGAGGCGCAGGCCGACGAGGCGTTGCAGCTTGTGGGCCTGTCCATCGACGAGGTGCGCGGTCGCTATTCGCACGAGCTTTCGGGCGGTCAGTTGCAACGGATCGCGGTCGCCCGGGCGCTGATCCCCAAGCCGGACCTGATCATCGCGGACGAGCCTGTGTCGATGGTCGATGCCTCGCTGCGCATGTCGATCGTGAACCTGTTCCGCGACCTGCGCGACCAGCTTGGCGTGACGATCATCTACATCACCCACGACCTTGCGACGGCCTATTACATCGCCGACCGCCTGATCATCATGAAGTCGGGCGAGGTGGTCGAGGAAGGTCCGGCCAAGGAGGTTCTGGACAACCCGCAGCATCCCTATTCGCGGGCGCTGCGCGATGCGGTTCTGCCACCCGAACCCGCGCGCGCGCATGAAATCATTTCAGGCCAGGTGTCTGATGACAGGGCTTAAAGGAGCGATCCCTTCGACGCGGTGAAATGACGCGCTGCAGGGCAAATTCGCGGATCGGGGTAAGGGGAACCTCGGCCAGCGCGGGAGCGCATCTGGCGCAGGACCGTGGTCCGGAGCGTCCCGGCCTCGGTGGAGCCAATGCAGGGGCAAAGGTCTCGCGCCATCGATCCGTATTGGTGCCGCGCTCAGCGGTCGGGGTTCTTGCGGTCGCGGATGTCCATGATCTGACGGGGGGCGGGGGCACGCCAGACCGACTGATAGCCGCCCAGAATGCCCGATGGCGTGATCGGCATGCCGGGCAGGGCGATCCAGTCCGGCGTCTGCCGCCCCAGAAGCGACAGGATCGCCACCTGTGCCATGGCCACCCCTTGCAGGAAGGGGTTCTGTGCGGCGACGCCCTTGAGGATCGTTCCGTCTGCAAGGCGGGGCGCGACCTTTTCGCCCAGATCGACAGTGGTCACCGCCATGCCTGCGCCAAGCGCATCCAGCTGTTCGAGGACCGGCACCGCCGGTTCGTCCCAGACCACGAAGAGGCCATCGAGGGCGGCATGCGCCCCGAGAAAGGCGCGCGCGGTCTCGCCCGCCAGGTGCGGCGCGCGAAAGCCAGCCGTGTGCAGGGTCACGTCCGGACGTTCAGCGCCCATCCATTTGGTGAAGGCGATCTCGCGCTGGTTCGTCGCGAAGAAATCCACGTCATAGGTCAGCACCCCGACCGAGGCGTCCTGTGGCAGGTGGTCGGCCAGAAGTTCGGCCGCGATGCGCCCCAGGCCGAAATTGTCCGCCGAGACAAGCGAGACGTAATCCTTGCCCGGAAGCAGGCCCGTGGGAACATTGTCCAGCAGCAGAAGCTTGATGCCCGCGCGGGCGACGCGACGATGCGCCTCGGCCACGGCGATGTTGTCGACGGGCAGAGAGATGATCGCATCGGGGCGTTCCGCGATCAGCCGGTCGAGGGCCTCGATCTGCCGGTCCGGATCGAATTCGCAATCGACGACATCGAGAAGGGGGATCGCCACATCGCCAAGCGTGCCTGCGATGGCCGCAAGGTTCTGCTCCGACCAGTTTCCCGCCATCGTGTGCAGGACCAGGGCGACGCGGTATCCGCCCGACCGTGCCGCGGCCGCGTCACTTGCGGTGATCACGAGGCGGCGCGGATCGGAGGCGCGTTCCCCATGCGGCCCGAGGCCTGAAATGCTTTGGCTCGTCATCGAGCCGGGTGTCGAGATGCGCATGATTTCGGACCTGTTCTGGCTCTAGAGGGAGGGTGCGGGCGGCGTCGGAGGTTTGGGCGTCGACGAAAGCCGGTCTGACGCCGCCACCCGGGCGGCCTGAAAGCCCGGATGCGCCTGAGGCACGCCCTCGATGATCCAGCCGCGCATCAGTTCGGGATCGAAGAGCGCCTCTGTCACCACCGTGGCCGCCCCCACCAGCGCGGCCGAGCTGCCCATCTGCGACCGGATGATCCGCAGATCACGCGTCACCAGCGGATGGCTTTCGCGGTAGACCACCTCGCGCACGGCGGCGAGAAGCGTGTCGTTGGTCATCGCGACGCTGCCGCCCAGAACGATGAGTTCGGGGTTCAGCATCGTGGCGAGATAGGCAACCGAATGGCCGATCATCCGGCCGCTGCGGGACAGGATCTCCATGCTGGCCGGATCGCCCGCCTGCGCGGCCTGACCGACATCGAAGGGGGTCAGCTCGCCCATCCGCGCGAGGATGTCTGCCAAGTGGCTGCTGCTTCCGTCCCGGGCCGCGGCCAGACCTTCCCGGCAGATCATGTCCGCCCCGGCCATCGCCTCCAGCGGGCCGCTGCGGCCGGCCTCGGTCACGGGCAATTGCCCGATCAGGCCCGCGGCACCTTGCGTGCCGCGAAACAGGTTCCGGTCGACGGCAAGCCCCGCGCCGATCCTCTTGCCGACCTTGACGAAAAGCATCGTGCCCACATCGGTGGCGGCGCCGGCGCTCAACTCGCCCATGGTCATGGTTTCAACGCTGCTGCGGATCCAGACCGGGGCGTCGAAGCGGCTGACAAGGGTCTCGACCACGGGGATCTCTTCCCATCCGGGCAGGAAATGGGGCGTCTCGCCAAGGAATGGCTCTGCCGACTGGGTCAGGACCGGGGCGGGCACCGACAGGCCGATGCCCCACAGCCGACCGGCATCCGAATTGCGCGCAAGGATCCAGTCGAACAGCTTCACCAGCCGGTCCAGAACGCCGTGCGGATCGAGGGAGAGTTCCGTTGCCTCGTGGTGTTCGGTCAGGAGCCGCCCGGAAAGATCGGCCAGCCCGATGCTGAGCGAGTTCTGATCCAGCGAGGCCACGAGGATGCAGCCCGCATCGTGGTGGAACGTCACCAGCTTCGGGGCCCGGCCACCGGTTGCGACCCCCGACCTGCTCTCGTCCACCAGATCGAGTTCCGCCAGCGTCGACAACCTGTCGGCCACCACCGCGCGGCCCAGTTCGCAGCTGCGCTCGATCTCCTGCCGGGTATCGGCCACGCCCTTTCGCACGAGGTTGAGGATCGTGATCAGGCTACGGCTGGGCGTCTCGCTGTTGCGCTTGCGGCCCCGTGTCCGAGGTCTCCCGGAATCAGGCATGGGCGACCCTCGATCGGGGCGGAAACGCGTCGTGATTCTGCGGTTTCAGGAGCATTCGCATGGGTGGGGTGACCTCGTGAAAGCGTGAACTCTGCATATCATGCTGTGGTTAAACCCTTCAATCCATTACTTCTGCAGAAATAATGCAAAAGATGTCATACTTAGGTCTATTATGTGTTGACTTGAGTCGAACATGTGCAGAGTTTGAGGCCATCAGGCGAGGAGACGGACAACACCCTCGCCGACCGAATGAGGAGGGATCACGTCATGGAAGCGAAGCTGGCCTATCACGCCAATTGCTGGGGGCCGTTGGGAGGACATGCGGTTGGCGTCACCTCGATCGGCAACCTGACCTACATGACCTTCGCGGACATGAGGGCCGCCTTCACCGACATCGCGGCGGCGGGTTACACCGGTGTCGAGATATTCGACGGCAACCTGTCGGATTACGCCGCACGCAAGGACGACCTCAAGGCGCTGCTGTCGGAGACAGGCCTCGATCTGCTGGCCGTCTATTCCGGCGCGAACCTGATCTTTCCCGACGTGGCCGAAGAGGAATTCGAGAAGATCCGTCGTGTCGCGGACCTCGGGGCCGAATTCGGCACCACCCATCTGGTCATCGGCGGCGGCGCCAAGCGGCTTGCCGGTCCGAAGCCCGGGGACCGGGCCGCGACCGGGGCGGGGCTCGAGACATGCCGCGAGATCGCCGAACAGGCCGGGCTGCGGGCCCATTACCACCCCCACCTGACCACCCTGGCCGAGGCGCCGGACGAGATTGCCGAAATCTTCGACCATACCTCCATAGATTTCTGCCCCGACACCGCGCATCTGGCGGCCGGCGGCTGCGATGTGCCCGCGCTGATCCGTCAATGGGCCAGCCGCATCAGCTATGTCCATCTCAAGGGCCTCCGGTCCGAGCCATTCGGCTTTACCCCTCTGGGGCAGGGCGATCTGGACATGGGTGCCATCGTCGCGGCGCTGAAGGAAACCGGGTTCGGCGGCTGGATCACCACAGAACTCGACGCCTGGCCCGATCCGGCCGAGGGCGCGAAACAAAGTCATACCTGGCTGACGGCCGCCCTGGCCAAGGCCTGATCCGACCAACCATCATCACATTCGGGAGGAGACCGAGATGAGCTATCTGAGACATACCGGCGTTGCGGCAATCGCCCTTGGCGCCGTTCTGGGGGCAACGCAGCTTGCCGCGCAATCGGCGGCCGAGGCGCTTGAACAACTGGCCGCACAGGTCCTGTCGACCGGCCCGAACGGAGAGACGCCGACCGCGGCCTCCGAAATCACGCTCAGCGACGCGGATCTCGATGCGATCCGCGCGATGAACGCGACCGCCGCCATCGTGCTGCATTACGGCGGCAACGACTGGAGCCAGGCCCAGGTCAACGGGCTGCGTCACCAGTTCGAGATCATGGGCATCGAAGTGATCGCGGTTACCGATGCCGGTTTCTCGGCAGCAAAGCAGGTTTCGGATATCGAAACGATCCTGGCGCAGAACCCCTCGATCATCGTGTCGATCCCCACCGATCCCGTCGCGACCGCCAGCGCCTACCGGCTGGCCGCCGAACGCGGTGTCGAGATGGTCTTCATGGACAACGTGCCCGCCGGGCTGACGGCCGGTGAGGACTATGTCTCGGTCGTATCGGCCGACAATTACGGCAATGGTGTGGCCTCGGCGCATCTGATGGCGCAGGCCCTTGGCGAAGAGGGCGGCGAGATCGGCCTTGTCTACCATGCCGCCGAATTCTTCGTCACGCGCCAGCGCTATGACGCCTTCCGCGCCACGATCGAGGAAAACTATCCCCAGATCGAGATCGTGGCCGAACAGGGCATCGGTGGCCCGGACTTCACGGGCGATGCCGAACGCGCAGCGAGTGCCATGATGATCTCGAACCGCGGGATCGACGGCATCTGGGCCGTCTGGGACGTGCCCGCCGAGGGCGTGATCGCGGCGGCCCGTGCGGCCGGACGGGATGACCTCGTCATCACGACGATCGACCTTGGCGAAAACGTCGCGATCGACATGGCCCGGGGCGGCTATGTTTATGGCCTCGGTGCACAGCGCCCCTTCGATCAGGGCGTGACCGAGGCGATGCTGGCGGGCTATGGCCTGCTGGATCGCGAGGCACCGGCCTATGTGGCGCTGCCGGCGCTTCCGGTTGTGCAGGACAACCTGCTCGATGCCTGGCAGACCGTCTATTCGACCGAGGCTCCCGACACTGTCGTGGGCAGCATGCAGTAGACCTGCGACCGGCGGCCGGCCGCACCTCCCCGGGCTGGCCGCCAACCCTCTCCCCAAGTTTCTGACCCTGCGTGCTGTGCCCCGACCGGGCGCAAACGCCCGAATTGCGAGCGAAGCAATGAAAAAGATGAATGTAGCGATGATCGGCGGCGGTTTCATGGGCAAGGCCCACGCCATGGCCTATGCCGCGATGCCGATGTTCTTCTGGCCGGCCCCGGCGATCCCTGTCCGCAAGGTGGTGGTCGATATCGACCAGGCCCGTGCCGACGAGGCCGCAACAAGGTTCGGTTTCGAGGAAGGATCCGCCGACTGGCGGTCCGTCGTGGCGCGCGACGATATCGACGTGGTCGACATCTGCACCCCCAACGATACCCATGCCGAGATCGCCATCGCGGCGGCAGAGGCAGGCAAGCACATCATCAGTGAAAAGCCGCTTGCACGGAACGCGGCCGAGGCCCGGACCATGCTGGACGCCGTCCAGAAAGCCGGGGTGATCCACATGGTGGCGTTCAACTATCGCCGCACACCGGCGGTGGCGCTCGCGCGCAAGCTGATCGAGGAGGGCCGCATCGGCGAGATCGTCAATTTCCGCGGAACCTATCTTCAGGACTGGTCGGCCGATCCCGACAGTCCGCTGTCCTGGCGGTTCCAGAAGAGCGTGGCAGGCTCGGGCACGATCGGCGATATCGGCACCCATGTCGTCGATTTCGCCCGCTATCTGGTGGGCGAGATCGCGGCGGTAAATTCGGTCAACCGCACGCTCATCCCCACGCGGCCCGTGCAGGAGGGCAATGTCGACAAGCTGGGCGTGGTCGGCGGCAGCGCGTCGGCCGAACGGGGCGTCGTCGATGTCGATGACGAGATGATCACGCAGGTCCGCTTTTCCAACGGCGCCTACGGGTCGATCGAGGCCAGTCGCAACGCCCATGGGCGCAACAATTACCTGACCTTCGAGGTTCATGGCACCAGGGGCTCGATCCACTTCAACTATGAACGCCGCGACGAATTGCAGATCATGTTCGCAGACGACCCCGCCGACACACGCGGTTTCCGCACGATCTATACAGGCGCGGCCCATCCCTATGGTCACGGGCTCTGGCCGATACCTGCGCTGGGGATCGGCTATGGTGAAACCAAGATCATCGAGTGCTATGACCTGTTCCGGGCGATCGCATCGGGCGAGCAGCCCAGTCCGAATTTCGACGACGGGTTTCGCATCTGCCAGATCGCTGATGCCATCATCGCCTCTGGCGAAAGCCAGAGCTGGATCGAGGTCTGAACATGCCACAGGCAGCCGAAAATGCATTCGAAATGCGGGAGATGGTCAAGAATTTCGGTGGCGTCCGCGCCCTGAAATCCGTCGACCTCGCGGTTGCCTGTGGCGAGATCCACGCGCTTCTGGGGGAGAACGGGGCCGGCAAGTCGACCATCCTCAAGATTCTTCAGGGCGTCTATGAACCCACCAGCGGCACCATCGTCGTGGGCGGCAGGGAGGTGTCGGGCCTGACCCCGCGCCTCGCCTCCGAACTGGGGATCGGCATGATCTTTCAGGAGATGAGCCTCGTTCCCACCCTGACCGTGGCGCAGAACATCTTTCTTCTGCGCGAGCCGTCGAACGCCCTTGGCATGATCTCGGACCGCAAGATGGTGGCGAAGGCGCGCGAGATATTCGCCAGCATGGGTGTCGATATCGACCCGCGCGCCGAGGTTGCCACGCTGAGCGCGGGCCAGCAGCAGCTGACCGAGATCGCCAAGGCGCTGAGCCAGGATGTGTCGATCCTGATCCTCGACGAGCCGACATCGGCGCTGACCTCCTCGGAGGTCGAGATCCTGTTCCAGCTGCTGGACAAGTTGCGGGCGCAGGGAAAGGCGATCGTCTATGTCTCGCACCGGATGGACGAGATCTTCCGCATCGCGGATCGCGCCACCGTCCTGCGCGACGGATCGAGGATCGCGACCCGGCCCCTGTCGGACTATACGCTCGAGACGCTCATCGCCGACATCATGGGCAAGGCGACCCGTGACATGTCCGACCTCATCTCGGAGCCGGGCGCGACCGCGCAGGTGGTGATGGAATTGCGCGGGCTGGGCGTCGAGGGCCGGCCCGGTTCGGTCGATCTTGTCCTGCACGCGGGCGAGGTTCTGGGGCTTGCGGGCCTGATGGGCGCGGGCCGCTCGCGGATCGCCCGGACCCTGTTCGGCTTGCAGCCCGGTGCCGTGGGCGAGATCATCATCAACGGGTCGACGGTGTCGATCCGGTCGCCTTCGGATGCGATGGCGCTTGGCATTGCGCTGGTGCCCGAGGATCGGCGGCGGCAGGGCCTCGTGCTCGAGCATTCGGTCGAGGACAATATCGCCCTGCCGGTCCTGGGCTCGGTCTCGGGCAGGATCATGGTCAATGGCGCGCGACGCGCCCGGCTGGCCGACGAGACCATCACACGCATGGCGATCAAGACCGACAGCCGAAGTGCGCCGGCCAATTCGCTGTCGGGGGGCAACCAGCAGAAGATCGTGATCGGCAAATGGCTGGCCGCCTTGCCCGAGATCCTGATCATGGACGAACCCACCGCCGGAATCGATATCGGGTCCAAGACCGAGATCATCCAGCTGGTCCGCGCGCTGGCCGCTGCCGGAAAATCGGTGATCTTCATCTCGTCCGAACTGGCCGAACTTCTGGCCGTCTCCGACCGCATCGCCGTGATGAAGAACGGCAGCGTCACCGGGACGGTCACCCGTCATGAGCTGCATGTCGACCCCGAAGAGGTCGACAGCCTCGCCGGCAGCGCGTTCCAGCGGGCCGAGCAGCGTCTGCAATTGCTTGTTCAGAAAGGAGCCGAATGATGGCCCAAACCGAGACACGCCCGGGCGGCTTCGGCCTCGTGGCCTGGTTCAAGTCCAGCTGGCGTCAGAACATCATCTATTTCGGCTTTGTCGCGGTCTTCGTCTTCTTTGCCGTGACGCTGCATGACAAGGGCTTCACCGATCCGGTGAACCTTCTCAACATCTTCCGCCAGAGCGCGATCATCGCGGTCATGGCGGTGGCGATGACGCTGGTTCTTGCCTCGGGCGAGATCGACCTGTCGGTGGGGGCCGTGGCGGGGCTTGCCTCGGTGACGACGGCGCTGGCGCTGGCCTCGGGCGGTCTGGTGATGGGCGTCGCCGTCGGCCTGATGACGGGGCTGACCGTCGGGGTCATCAACGGGTTCCTGTCCACGAGACTGGCAATCCCCACCTTCCTGACGACGCTGGCCATGATGGGCATCGCCACGGGCGCCGCCATGTGGATCAGCGATACACGGGCCGTTCCGGTCCTGAACCAGACCTATGCGTCATTCTTCGGCGGCGGCTCGCCGTTCGGCATCCCGTCCCTGCTCTTGTGGATGATCGTCTTCGGCGTGCTGGGCCATGTGACGCTGCGCCATACGCGGTTTGGCCGACAGGTGCTGTCGGTGGGCGGAAACGCGGTTGCCGCGCGCTATTCGGGTGTCCGGACAGACCGGATCAAGATGGGCGTGATGGTCATTTCCGCGACCACCGCCGCGATTGCGGGGATGCTTTATGCCGGGCGGCTGCAATCGGGGCGCTTCCAGTTGGGCGAGGGGGACGAGTTGTCGGTCATCGCCGCGGCAGTCCTCGGCGGAACCTCGCTTTTCGGGGGCAGGGGCACGGTGATCGGGTCGATCGTGGGCGCGCTCATGATCGGGGTGATCAATAACGGCCTGATCTTGATGAACCTCGAATATTCGCAACAGCTGATCGCCCGGGGCGCGATCATCATTCTGGCCGTCGCCGTCAGCCAGGCCGGTCGCAAGCGCGACTGAGGCATAGGGCCCCGGCGTTTCCCGGATCGTCCGGGCCCTTGCAGACCAGGCGGGCCGCACCCGGTCGAGAGCCGGGGTCCGCCACTCAGACCCGATCGTCTCGGGATGTGTCGGGTCCGGCCTCCGCCTCCGGCGGCTGATCGGCATCAAGCTCGGCCTGGTCGGCGGAAAAGGCCGCGGTTTCGGGGGTCGATGCCCGGGCGGGTGGCCGGGCCTGGAAGGCGACCTTGTCGGCGGAGGCGACGGCGGGCGCGATCCTGAGCCGCACAAGCGCGAACAGAAGCAGAAGGGAATGCGCCCCGCCCGTCACGGCAAAGAGTGTGGCCGCGCCGAACGAGGTCATGGCAAAACCCGCGACGGTCGGCCCCATGATCGACCCGATGCCAAAGACTAGCAGCAGCCCGCCGCTGACCTGGATGAAGGCCCCCGGCTCGGCGTGGTCGTTGGCATGGGCCACGATCACCGGATACATCGCGAAGACGGTCGCGCCGAACAGCGCAGACAGGGCCAGCGCGACGCCCGGCCGGGTCACCCCGCTGAACAGGAACAGCGCGTCCGCCAGGATCGCGAAGACCGTCACGGCGATCAGGACCTTGCGGCGGTCGAACCTGTCGGAGGCGATGCCCACCGGGATCTGCGACGCCGCCCCCGCCAGGATCGGGATACTGGCAAACAGCGCGATGTCGCCCAGCGACAGCCCGATCCGCGCGCCATAGACCGCCGCAAGCGTGCCGAAGGCCGCGTTCGAGATCCCCACCATCAGGACGGCAAAGACGGCGATCGGCGAGTTCCGCCAAAGCTTCGGCAGGTCCAGCGACACCTTGGTCAGGGGGCGCGGCGTGGTGGTCGCGCTGATCGCGGTCGGCAGCAGCGCGAGGCAATAGACCATCGCGGCAAGCACAAAGAAGAAATACCCGTTGGAATCGCCCAGCGTCAGGACCATCTGGCCCGCGGTGGTCGCGGCGAGGTTGACCATCGTGTAGATGCCGAACACCCGCCCGCGCGACTTGGCGTCGACCCGTTCGTTCAGCCAGCTTTCCACGATCATCGCCGCCCCGGCAAAGCAGAAGCCCGACAGCGCGCGCACCGGGATCCAGACCCAAGGCGTGATCAGGAGCAGCGACAGCAGGACCGCGATCGCCGCGATCGCGCACATCGCGCCAAAGGCCCGGATATGGCCCACCCGTGCCACCATGGCCGGCGTCCGCAGGCACCCCGCCACATAGCCGACGGCCCATCCCGTCCCCAGCAGACCCAGAGACGCCGCGGTAAAGCCCTCCGCCTCGCCCCGGATCGGCAGGATCAGGCCGTTCACCCCGCCGGCAAACAGCAGGAATGCGGACCCCAGCAGGAGTGCCGACAGTGGAAGCAGCCCCTTGATCATTCCGCCACCCTAGCCATGAGACTTTTGAATTGAAATCCGAAACCGGCGGCGCTGCGGCGGCACCGGTCGGGGCATTTCGGAATTCCGCCACAATCAGGGCCCCGGGTCGCGCGCCGCGTCATGTCCCGGGCGATTCGAGAGCGTCGATCACCGCTCCGGCGTGGCCAATATCCATGCCTTCCTGCCATTGGTGCCCTTCGATGGATAAAACGAGGCCAAATGTGGCGCGATTGGACGCGATTGCGGCAAGGCGGTCCGGCCCGGCGACTTGCTGCCGGACCGGAAACAATTGTCAGGGCGGATCGGGCCGATTGCCCCGGTTTCTGCGCCGAATCCGGCGGTTTCCGGGCGCAGGGCCGCCCTGACTGATCGCGGGCCGGAAACAATTGACGCGTCACAGGCAGCTTCGGCCCGCCCATCTGGGGCAGAAATCGGGCGAATTGCGGCAATTGGGGTAATTTTTGGATGAATTTTCCCTTTGTTGTCCGAAACCGTCTCGCTAAACCTTCTCTTGCCCACTGGGGGGCATTCCGGCTGTTGGGGCGGCCGTTCGGCGACATGCCGAAGAAGCGAGTGGTGTCTGCGGTCAGGGTGCGAACCCTTCTGGCGGATGAATAGCATGGTGATCGGGCTGGTGTCCGGTCGCGGCACGCAAGCCGAACGCGGTTTTTCGCGACGGCCCCCGTGTGTCTGTCAGTTTGGATGCGGTGAGGCCGCGACCCGTATCTGGGTGTTAGGAGTGTAGAGAATGGACGGAACGGTCGAAGGAACGAACGGCAGTGACATCATCGACGCGGGCTATACCGGTGACCCGGAAGGCGATCGTATCGATGCCAATGACGCGATTCTCCCGGGCACGTCCGGAAACGACGATCTGGTCGAGGCGGGCCCCGGCAATGACGAGGTTCTGGCGGGCGATGGCGACGATGTCGTGTTCGGCGGCGCCGATGACGACCGTCTTTACGGGGGCGAAGGTGACGACACGCTGAACGGCGATGCGGGCCAGGACATCCTGTGGGGCGATGCGGGCAATGACGTGCTCGATGGCGGCGCGGGTGACGACACGCTGAAGGGCGGCACGGGCGACGACATCCTGATCGGTGGAGAGGGCACCAATCTGCTGTCTGGCGGAGACGATGCCGACACGTTCATCGCCGGTGTAGGCGATACCGTCTATGGCGGCGCGGGCGGCAACGACAACGACACGCTCGACCTGTCGGGCATCGGGCCGTATGAGATTGTCGATCTGACCCCCGATTCCAATGGCAACGGCTTTGACGGCACGGTCGTCCTGCTGGATGCCGACGGCAACCCGACCGGCGAGGTCATCACCTTTACCGAGATCGAGAGCATCATCGACGACGCCAACAGCGACCCCGTCGCGGTGGATGACCTGGCCGACGTTCCGGAAGACGGCAGCATCACGATCCCCGTTCTTGCCAATGACACTGACCCCGATGGCGATACGCTCACGGTGACCAGCGCCACCGCCCCGAACGGAACCGTCGTGATCAACTCCGATGGCACGCTGACCTATACGCCCGATCCCGATTACAACGGGCCCGACGAGATCACCTACACCATCGACGACGGCAATGGCGGCACCGATACCGGCACGGTCATGGTCGAGGTGACCCCGGTGAACGACGCGCCCGACGCGGTGGATGATGGCGACACGACGCCCTTCGACACGCCGGTCACGGTGGACCTGCTGGCCAATGACAGCGACGTCGACGGCGATCCGCTGACCGTGATCTCGGCCAGTGTTCCGGCCGAGGAAGGCACGCTTGCCGACAATGGCGACGGCACGGTGACCTTTACGCCGGTCGCCGGATTCACCGGAACGGCCACGATCACCTACACGATCGCCGATCCCGAAGGGCTCGAGGACACGGCCGTCCACATCGTGACGGTCGAGCCTGCGACGCTGGACGGCACGGTCGAGGGCACCACCGGCGACGACCTGATCGACGCGGGCTACATGGGTGACCCCGAAGGTGACATGGTCGACAACAACGACGCGATCCTGCCGGGCGACACGGGCAATGACGACCTGATCCTCGGCTTCGACGGTGACGACACGATCCTTGCCGGCGACGGTGATGACGAGATCTACGGCCAGGACGGCAACGATTCGATCCTGGGCGGCGACGGCAACGACCTCGTCTATGGTGGCAACGGCGACGACATCATCGACACGACCGATGGCGGCGCGCCGAACCCCGGCAATTTCGACAATCCCTATCCGCCTCTGCCAGCCGACCCGTTCCCCGACAACGACCTCGACACTGTCTATGGCGGTGCGGGCAACGACATCATCTTTACCGGCGATGACCGCGACACGATCTTCGGCGGCGATGGCAACGACGTCATCGATGCCGGCATCGACGATGACGAAGTCACCGCCGGGCGCGGCGACGACACTGTCATCGGTGGCGAGGGCAACGACCTCATCTATGGGGGCGACGGCGACGACGTCATCTATGGCGGGCTTGATCCATCCTTCCCGGACGAGCTGAACATTCCCGACGAGGACGGCGATCTGGTTCCCGATAACGGCCAGGACACGATCTATGGCGGCGCCGGGAACGACACGATCTTCGGTGAGGACGACGACGACACCATCTTTGGCGGTCAGGGCGACGACTTCATCGACGGCGGTGTGGATGACGACGTGATCAATGGCCAGTCCGGTGATGACACGATCTATGGCGGCCAGGGAGACGACGAGATTCGTGGCGGCACCGGCAACGACACGCTCGACGGCGAAGACGGCGACGACACCGTCTATGGCAATGCCGGGAACGATGTCATCACGGGCGGCGCCGGCAACGACACGCTGTTCGGCGGCGATGACCGGGATGTCTTCTTCGGTGGTAATGGCGGCGATTTCGTCGATGGCGGCTCGGGCGGCGACGATTTCGACACGCTGGACCTGACGGGTTCGGGCGTCGATTTCATCACCTATACCTCGCCCGATCGCGAGGACGGCATCGTGACCTTCCTCGACGGCACCACGATGACCTTTCAGGAAATCGAGAACGTCATTCCCTGCTTCACGCCGGGCACCACCATCGCCACCCCGCGCGGCGAGCGTCTGGTGGAGGACCTGCGCGAAGGCGACCGGATCATCACCCGCGACAACGGCATCCAGGAGATCCGCTGGGTCGGCCGCAAGGACCTGACCGGCAAGAACCTCGTGGGCAGCCCGCATCTGCGCCCGATCCTGATCAAGGCCGGATCGCTGGGCAATGGTCTGCCGGAGCGCGACATGCTTGTCTCGCCCAACCACCGGCTGCTGGTCGCCAATGACCGCACCCAGCTTTACTTCGAGGAAAGCGAAGTGCTGGCCGCGGCCAAGCATCTGGCCGGCAGCGAGGGCGTGCATCAGGTCGATGTCATGCAGGTGAGCTACATCCACTTCATGTTCGACCGCCACGAGGTTGTCCTGTCGAACGGCGCCTGGACCGAAAGCTTCCAGCCCGGCGATTACAGCCTCAAGGGACTGGGCAACAGCCAGAGGAACGAGATTTTCGAACTCTTCCCCGAACTGACGTCGAAGCAGGGTCTCGAAGGCTATCAGGCTGCGCGCAAGTCGCTGAAAAAGCACGAGGCCCGGCTTCTGGTCAAATGACAAGGTTGCAGCTGTGACGCGGCCGGGGGGCGCAGCGTCACGATGAGGCGGGGGGCCTGTCGGCCCCCCGTTTTTGTTGCGCCATGACAAGGCCCGTGCCCCGCGCGACACGCCCGCGCCCTACCGGAACAATCAGGATTGAGCCGCGCCCCCGATTGTTGCATGGTCGTAAACAAATGGGGGTCAACCCCGAGGCAGAGCAGTCAGTTCCAACCGCGCAAGATCCGCGAGCGGCCGCCCGATCCGGCGGTCGTCAACGCGTGGCGACAGGAGGCGGGCATGGCGACCATTTATGGTGGCAACGGCAAGGACGATATCGTCGGGACCTCCGGCGATGACGAGATCTATTCCGGCAACGGGACGGATGAAGTCGATGGCGGTGGCGGCAACGACATCATCTATGGCGGCAACGGCAAGGATGAGATCGAGGGCGGCGACGGCGACGATACCGTCTTCGGAGGCAACAGCCCGGATGAACTCCATGGCGGTGCGGGCAATGACAGCCTTGATGGTGGCAACGGCTCGGACGAGCTGTTTGGCGGCGATGGGGATGACAGCCTGTCGGGCGGCAATTCCAGCGACGAATTGTTCGGCGGCGACGGGAACGACACGCTTTCCGGCGATGACGGCGATGACGAGCTGTTCGGCGGTGACGGCGACGACAGCATAGATGGAGGCCAGGGCCAGGACGAGATCTTCGGCGGCGCCGGCAATGACAGCCTGTCCGGCGGGGCGGGCGACGACGAGATCGAGGGCGGCGACGGCGACGACAGTATCGACGGCGGGCAGGGTCAGGACGAGATCTTCGGTGGCGCCGGCAACGACACGATCAGCGCCGGAGACCAGGACGGCAGCGGCACGGACACGCTTTATGGCGGCGATGGCGATGACACTCTTATCTCCGGAGGCAACGGCGACACCCTCTATGGCGGCGAAGGGGATGACACGTTCATTGTCCAGGCCAATGGGAACGGGACCTTCAACCAGATTACCATCGTCGGCAGCGAAGACCCCGGTAATGGCGATGTCGACACGATCGACCTTTCCGAACTCAGGGCGCTCTATCCCGATCTGACGATCGTTTATGAAAACGGCAGCCCCGGCGACGAATCCGGCACGATCCTCGTGCTGACCGAACCCGGGGGGCAACAGCTTGGCCGGATCAATTTTTCCGGGATCGAGGCGGTTGACCCGGTCATCTGCTTTACCCCCGGCGTCATGATCGCCACCCGTCGCGGCCGGGTGCCGGTCGAGGCGCTGCGCCCCGGCGACATGGTCGTCACCCGCGACAACGGCCTGCAAGAGGTGGCCTGGACGGGGCGGCGGGATCTGGGGCTGGCGGATCTGCTGGCCGCGCCGGAGCATGCACCGATCCGGATCCGTCGCGGCGCCCTGGGCAAGGATTTTCCCGACCGTGACCTCATCGTGTCGCCGCAGCACCGGATCCTGATGCAGGGCCATGTGGCGGAGCTGTATTTTCACGAACCCGAAGTCCTTGCCGCGGCCCTTCACCTTGTCGGGCGTCCCGGGATCGAACGGCTGCGGCTTGCGCCGACAAGCTATATCCACGTCATGTTCGAACGGCACGAAATCCTCAGCACGAACGGCTGCTGGACCGAAAGCTTTCAACCCGGCACATGGTCCCTGTCGGGGTTGGGATCGGCGCAAAGAACCGAGATCCTGTCTCTGTTCCCCGAACTGGCCGATGCGCCGGGGATCGCGGATTTCGGCGCGGCCCGGCGGGTGCTGCGGGCCTACGAGGCGGCTGTCTTTCAGCGCGCCTGAGCCGTTTTCCTCAGAGCCGGGTCTCTGCCCGGAAGGCCGCCCAATCCTCCGGCGTGTCGAGGTCAAGCCGCGCGGCCTTGCCCGGCAGGGCCACGGTCGCGACCGGATGGCGGCGCACGATGGCCTCGCCGCCCGCATCGCCGTGAAGGTCCTCGAATTCGGGGCGCAGGCGGGCATCGAACAGGATCGGATGGCCGGGTTTGCCATCCTCGGTCGTGCCGCGCCAGATCAGGGCGTCGGGCACGCCGGCGCGCAGATCGCAGACCGCGCGCATGGCATCGGCGTCGATCAGCGGCAGGTCGGCAAGCACCACGAGGAACGCCGCGCAATCGGGCAATTGCGCCACCGCCCCCCGGAGCGTGCCCGACATGCCCTCGGCCGCCTCGGGCACGATCAGCGGCGTCACCGCAAGGTCGGCGATATGCTGCGCCCGGTCATGGCCCGGGCCGGGCAGCGCCACGAAGACCGGCTCGCCCAGCGTCAGCGCGGCCAGCGCCTGCCTGCGCAACAGCGCCACACCGCCGACCGGTTCGGCCAGCTTGTCGCGGCCACGCATGCGCCGGCTTTCGCCCGCGGCCAGGATCAGGATCGGCACCATGAGCGCAATCTTACCCGGCGCCGCCGGAATGGAAAGACCCAAGGCTCAGGCGAAGCGCGTGCCTTCGGCATCGAAGATCGGCGCTGTCAGCCGCCGGGCAGGGCGCCTCTCGCCCAGGATCTCGATCTCGACGGCGAGGTCGTCATGGGCCTGCGCGCGCGGAACAAGGCCAAGGGCGATGGATTTCCCGGTATGGTGCGAATAGCCGCCCGAGGTGCAGAACCCCCGCACCTCGCCGTCGATGAAGATCGGCTCATAGGCGGTGACATCGGTATCCAGCGCATCGACCTCGAAGGGCAGAAGAATGCGGGCAGGGGGGCTGACCCGTTCCTCCTCGGCCACGGCGCGGCCGATGAATCCGGCCTCCTTGCCCCAATGGATGAACCGGTCCAGCCCGGTTTCGGCGGCTGTGTAATCGGGCGAAAACTCCCGCATCCACGCGCCGAAAAACCGGTCGAGCCTCAGCGACATCATCGCCCGCATCCCGAAGGGGGTGATCGCGTGGGGTTGGCCTGCCTCCTGCAACGCAGACCAGAGCGCGCGCTGATCCATCGGGTCGCAATAGATCTCGTATCCCAGATCGCCCGTATAACTGAGCCGCTGAACAAGGCAGGCCGCCTGTCCCACATTCATCCAGCGCGCATCGAGGAAAGCGAGGTCGACCGCCTCGCGCGTGGCCGCGGCCAGAACGTCGCGCGCCTTTGGCCCCGCGATCTGGAACCCCGTCACCTCGTCCGAGATGTTGCGCACCGAGACGCGGCCGGCGAGGTTCATCAGGAACCAGCGCAGATGCATCGCCTGCGCGCCATAGGATCCGGTCAGCCGGAATTCGTCCTCCGACAGGCAGGTCACGGTGAAATCCCCGATGATCCGGCCATTGACCGACAGCATCGGGCACAGCGCCACGCGCCCGGGGCGCGGGATCCGGCCGGCCATGATCCGGTCGAGCCATTGGCGGGCATCGGGGCCTTTCACCTCGAATTTCCCGAAATTGTGGACCTCGTTGATGCCCACGGCGCCGCGCACCGCGCGCACTTCGCGCGCCACCGCCCCGAAGGCGTCGGATCGCCTAAAGGAGGGCGTCTCGTATCGCGGCTCGTCCCCTTGGGCAAAGTAATTGGGCACCTCCAGCCCGAATTGATGGCCCCAGACCGCGCCCAGACCGGTGAAAATGTCATGCATCGGTGTCGTGCGATGGGGCCGCGCGGCCGGAAGCTCCTCGTTCGGATAGACGACGGAAAACCGGTTGCGGTAATTCTCCACCACCTTGGGCCTTGTATAGCCCGGCGTGATCCAGTTGCCGTAGCGCGCGACATCAAGGCCCGACACGTCGCGTTCAGGCTCCCCCTCGATCATCCATTGCGCCAGCATCAGGCCCACGCCGCCGCCCTGGCTGAACCCCGCCATCACGCCGCAAGCCGACCAGTAATTGCGCAGCCCCGGGATCGGTCCCACCAGCGGATTGCCGTCCGGCGCAAAGGTGAAGGGGCCGTGGATCACCGATTTGATGCCCGCGCGTTCCAGCACCGGGAACCGCCTGTAGGCAAAGGCCACGCTGTCCTCGATCTTGTCGAAATCGTCGGGCAAAAGCTCGTGACCAAACTCCCAAGGGGTGCCGTCGACCGCCCAGGGGCGACAGTTCTGTTCGTAAAATCCGATACATAGACCGCGACCTTCCTGCCGGAGATAGCTTTCGCCGGCCGGGTCCATGACATGCGGGTGTTCGCTGTCGCGTTCATGGATTTCGGGGATGTCGTCGGTGACAAGGTATTGATGCTCCATCGGGTGGAGCGGCAGGTAAATCCCCGCCATCGCCGCCACCTCCCGCGCCCAGAGACCTCCGGCATTGACCACATGTTCGGCGTGGATCGTGCCCTTGTCCGTCACCACGTCCCAGGTGCCGTCGGGGCGCTGGTTCGTCTCGCGCACCATGCACTGGGTCTCGATCGTGGCGCCGCCCATGCGGGCGGCTTTGGCATAGGCATGGGTGGTGCCCGAGGGATCGAGATGTCCGTCAAGCGGGTCGTAAAGGCCGCCGATGATGCCGTCGAGATTGGTGATCGGGGCGAGTTTCGCGATCTCCTCGGGGCCGACGATCTCGGTCTCCAGCCCCATGTAGCGGTGCTTGGCCCGTTCGGCGACCAGCATGTCGAACCGGTCGCGATCGGCGGCCAGCGTCACACCGCCCACATGATGCAGCCCGCAGGATTGGCCGGTGATCTCTTCGAGTTCGCGGTAAAGCCGGATCGTATAGCCCTGAAGCGCGGCCATGTTGGTGTCGCCGTTGAGCGTGTGAAACCCGCCCGCCGCATGCCAGGTGGAGCCCGAGGTCAGCTCCGACCGTTCGATCAGCATGACGTCGGACCAGCCCTGCCTTGTCAGGTGATACAGGACCGAGCAGCCGACAACGCCGCCCCCGATCACAGCGACACGGGTTGTGCTTTGCATGGCGGTCCTCCGGTGGCATCGCGGTCTCTTCCGCCACTTTGCGGGGCGCGCAGAGGAATGGATGGCCAGAACCGACAGAACCTGTCGCAAACGGACATCGCTCAGGCCACATAAGCGTTTTCAATGCTTTAACGGGCGATTCTCATCCAGTGGATGAGGTTTGCGCCGTTAGGGTATGATGCGCGTGTATTTCGTGCCGTCAAGCGTGGCGCCGACCCGCAGGCCCGCCTGTGCAAAGACCATCGCGATGACGGGGGAGCGGACCGTCGTCGTCTCGGCGCGCAGGATCTCGCCCTCGTTCGAGATGACATATTCCACATCCGCGCCCACGACCCAGCCGGGCGAGCGGCGAAACTCCATCAGCGCATCATCGGTCATGAAGAACAACACGTGGCTGTATTGCTGGGCGCCCAGTTGCAGGCCCGCGCTGGCCGCGGCCGCGCTGTAGTAATCGACCACGCTTTCGCCGACCAGAAGTGCCCCCCGACCGTAGGAGCCGCCCAGCAGCACGCCCAGTTCGGTCACTACCGGCATGACCAGCATGCCCGAGGATTGTTCGGCCAGATCGGAGGTGCCGGGATGGTTGGAATAGAGGAAATTCAGCGTCGACTGAACGCGCGCATCGATCTGTTCAGCGCCGCTGCTGCCAATGCCGTTGCCGCAGGCGGCCAGCCCCGTTGCCGCGCCAAGGCCAAGCGCAAAGTTGCGTCTGGTGAAACTGCTCATTTCATGTCGCCTTTTTTCGGGGGCCATGTTGTGTCTGGCCCTTCTGGCGACACTATAGACAGGAAGTGTCTGTCTGTCATCTTCTAGATTGCCGGCAGGGCCATGGCCCGCCGGGCCATCAGCCGTTCAGAAGCCGGGCCGCATCGGGGGCAAAGTAGGTCAGGATCCCGTCGCAGCCCGCGCGTTTGAAACACATCAGCCCCTCGAGCATCGTCTTGTCCCCGTCGAACCAGCCGTTCTGGGCCGCGGCCTTCTGCATCGCGTATTCGCCCGACACCTGGTAGGCGAAAGTCGGCACGCCGAACCGGTCCTTCACCTCGCGGCAGATGTCGAGATAAGGCAGGCCCGGTTTCACCATCACCATGTCGGCCCCTTCGGCGATGTCGCGCGCCACCATGCGCAGCGCCTCTGACCGGTTCGCCGGGTCGATCTGGTAGGTGGCCTTGTCGCCCTTGAGCGCGCCCGACGCCCCCACCGCATCGCGGAACGGTCCGTAAAATCCGGAGGCGAATTTCGCGGCATAAGACAGGATCGTAACCTGTTGATGCCCCTCGCTTTCGAGCGCGGTCCTGATCGCGCCGATCCGGCCATCCATCATGTCGGAGGGGCCCAGGATATCGGCCCCCGCCTCGGCCTGGGCCAGCGCCATCCTGACCAGCGCCTCGACCGTGCGGTCGTTCACGATCTGGTCGCCCTCGACATATCCGTCATGGCCGTTGATGTTGTAGGGATCGAGCGCGATGTCGGTCATCACCGCCATCTCGGGCACAGCCTCCTTGATCGCGCGGATCGCGCGGTTCGACAGGTTGTCCGGGCTCCAGGCTTCGGCGCAATCCTCGGTCCGGTCTTCCAGCGCGGTATAGGGAAACAGGCAGATCGCGGGGATGCCCAGACCATGCGCCTCGCGCGCGGCCGCCACCACCCGGTCCACCGTCTTGCGGGTGACCCCGGGCATCGACGGGATGGCCGTCTCGTCATCCGTGCCCGCCATCACGAAGACCGGCCAGATGAAATCCGCGGGGCTGAGCGAAGTTTCGCGCACCATGGCGCGCAGGGCGGCAGAGCGGCGCAATCTGCGCGGACGGGCGGCGGGAAAGGGCGGTGAAAGGGTCATGGCGGGCCTTCAGATGGATGCGCGCGGCCGGTCGTCATCGTCGCGCCGGAAACATCTTTGAGTCGCACGGATTTTCCCGCCCCACAAGTCTGGGCATTGCCGTTCGGTGGCGATAGTGTCCGGCCAGATCTGACTGAGCATCGGGGCGGAACCGAACTTGGACCTGGCCAAGACTATCCTGGAAGTCATCGATACCCGATCCTTTACCAGCATCTGGTTCTGGATTGTTCTTGCGGTGTTCTGGTCGACCATATCGCATTACGTCCTTGGCGTGCCCTTCGACATGATCGCCCGTGCCCGCCGCTCGGGCGACGAGGCGTTGACCGATCTGGCAACCCTAGTCGACATCAATATCCGGCGGCTTTTCTACATCACGCAGGTCTCGGGCCTTCTGCTGATGGGGTTCTGGGCCTTCATCCTGTCGGCGCTTCTGCTTCTGGCGTTCTGGTACGGGATCGAACTGGCGCAGGCGGTGTCCTTCCTCGCCGTGCCGGTCACCTGGATAGGGTTCATGACCCTGCGCACGGCGCGGATCATCTCGGAAGAGCGACTCGAGGGGCAGGAGCTGATTCGCCGCCTGATGCGGCACCGGTTCTGGACCCATGTCACGGGCATGATCTCGATTTTCGTCACCGCCATGTTTGGCATGTATCAGAACCTGTCGGTCGTGCCCGGCTACTGACGGTTGACTATCCGGTGACGGGCGGTAGGTGACGCGCATGAACAGGCCAACCACACATGTCACTGTATCCGGCGCGCCCGAAGGTCTCGACGCCCGGTTGATCCTCGAGGAGATCGCGCGTTCGGGCGGGCCGGTCCTGCATGTGGCGCGCGACGACAAGCGGCTCGAGGCGATGCGCTCTGCGCTGGCCTTCTTTGCGCCGGCCATGCCGGTATTCACCTTTCCCGGCTGGGATTGCCTGCCTTATGATCGCGTCTCCCCCAATCCCGAGATTTCGGCCACGCGGATGGCGACGCTTGCGGCCCTCGTCCACGGGATGCCCGACCGGTTCGTCCTGCTGACGACGCTGAACGCGGCGACCCAGCGGGTGCCGTGCCGGACCGTCCTGAAGGAGGCCGCCTTTACCGCCCGCGTGGGGTCGCGCATCAACGAGGCGGGATTGCGCGATTTTCTGGTGCGGATGGGGTTTTCGCAGGCGCCGACCGTGCTCGAGCCCGGCGATTACGCGGTGCGCGGGGGCATCATCGACATCTATCCTCCGGGGCAAAGCGGGCCTGTGCGGCTGGATCTGTTCGGCGACGTGCTGGATGGGGCGCGCCGGTTCGACGCCGCGACACAGATGACGACGGAAAAGCTCGATCTGGTCGAACTGGCGCCCGTCTCTGAAATCATCCTCGATGACGAGGCGATCACCCGGTTTCGGCAGAATTACCGGATCGAATTCGGCGCGGCCGGCACCGATGATCCGCTCTACGAGGCGGTCAGCGCGGGGCGCAAACATGCCGGCATGGAACATTGGCTGGGCCTGTTTCACGACCGGCTCGAGACGCTGTTCGATTATCTGCCGCGCGCGACGGTCACGCTGGATGAACAGACCGACCCCCAACGCACCGCAAGGTGGGACGCGATCGCCGATCAATACGAGACGCGCAAGATCGCGATGGGCCAGAAAAGCCGGATGGATACGGTCTACAAGCCCGCACCGCCCGATCTGCTCTATCTTGACGATGATGGCTGGCAGGCCGCGACATCGGGCCGGAGGGTCCTGCATTTCACCGCCCACAAACAGGCGACCGGCCCCGGCGTGATCGACGCGGGCGGACGTCTGGGGCGTGATTTCGCGCCAGAGCGACAGCAGGAAAAGATAAGCCTTTTCAAGTCTCTGTTCGATCATGTTCAAAAGCGACTCGAAACGGGGCCGGTCGTCATCGCCTCCTATTCCGAAGGTGCGCGAGAACGGCTGTCGGGGCTTCTGGAGGATGAGGGGATCGTCGAGACGATCCCGATCACCGATGCCACCCGGATCGGCAAACGGGGTGTCCACCTTGCCGTCTGGCCACTGGAACACGGGTTCGAGACCGCCGATCTGACGGTGATCTCGGAACAGGATGTTCTGGGCGACCGGCTGATCCGGCAGACCCGCCGCAAGCGCCGGGCCGAAAACTTCCTGACCGAAGCGCAAAGCCTGAGCCCGGGCGATCTGGTCGTGCATGTGGATCACGGCGTGGGCCGTTTCAAGGGGCTTGAGGTGGTGACGGCGGCAGGGGCCGCGCATGAATGCCTGCTTCTGGAATATGCCGAAGGATCAAAGCTTTACCTTCCGGTCGAGAATATCGAGCTGTTGTCCAGATTCGGCCATGACGAGGGGCTTCTTGACAAGTTGGGCGGCGGTGCCTGGCAGGCCAAGAAGGCCCGTCTCAAGGAACGCATCCGCGAGATGGCTGAACGGCTGATCCGGGTGGCGGCAGAACGCGCGTTGCGCACGGCGCCGGTGCTGACCCCGCCCGACGGCATCTGGGATCAGTTCCTCGCCCGCTTTCCCTATGCCGAAACCGACGATCAGCTTCAGGCGATCGAGGATGTTCTGGCCGATCTCGAGTCGGGGCAGCCGATGGACAGGCTCGTCTGCGGAGATGTGGGCTTTGGCAAGACCGAGGTCGCGATCCGCGCGGCCTTTGTCGCGGCCATGTCGGGGGTGCAGGTGGCCGTCATCGCGCCCACGACGCTGCTGGCGCGGCAGCACTACAAGCAGTTCGCCGAACGGTTCCGCGGCTTTCCCTTGCAGGTGCGGCCCCTGTCGCGGTTTGTCAGCGCCAAGGAGGCGGCCCGCACCCGCGAGGGCATCGCCGATGGCACGGTCGATATCGTGGTGGGCACCCACGCCCTCCTGGCCAAAAGCGTGCGGTTCAAGCGACTTGGCCTTCTCGTCATCGACGAAGAGCAGCATTTTGGCGTGCAGCACAAGGAACGGCTGAAACAGCTGCGCACCGATATTCACGTCCTGACCCTGACCGCCACGCCGATCCCGCGCACGCTCCAGCTATCTCTGTCGGGGGTGAGGGAGCTGTCGGTCATCGGCACACCGCCCGTCGACCGGCTGGCGATCCGCACCTATGTAAGCGAATTCGACACGATCACCATTCGCGAGGCGCTGTTGCGCGAACGCTATCGCGGGGGGCAAAGCTTCTTCGTCGTGCCGCGCGTGGCCGACCTGCCCGAAATCGAGGATTGGCTGAAGCGCGAAGTGCCCGAGGTCAGCCATGTCATCGCCCACGGGCAGATGGCCGCGGGCGAACTCGATGACCGGATGAACGCCTTCTATGACGGCAAGTTCGACGTGCTTCTGGCCACGACGATCGTGGAATCGGGCCTTGATATCCCGACGGCCAACACGATGATCGTTCATCGCGCCGATATGTTCGGTCTGGCGCAGCTTTACCAGATCCGGGGTCGGGTCGGCCGGTCCAAGACGCGGGCCTATGCCTATCTGACGACGAAACCCCGGCTCAAGCTGACGGATGCGGCGCAGAAACGGCTGCGCGTTCTGGGATCGCTTGATTCGCTGGGGGCCGGGTTCAACATCGCCAGTCAGGATCTGGACATTCGCGGTGCCGGCAACCTTCTGGGCGAGGAACAATCGGGCCAGATGCGCGAGGTGGGATACGAGCTTTACCAGCAGATGCTGGAAGAGCAGATCGCCCGGATCAGGTCGGGCGAGGCCGAGGGCATCGTCGATGACGGCGCCTGGGCACCGCAGCTGAACCTGGGTCTGCCGGTCCTGATCCCCGAGGAATATGTGCCCGATCTCGATGTGCGGCTGGGCCTTTACCGGCGGCTGAGCGACCTGACGAAGAAGGTCGAGCTTGAGGGCTTTGCCGCGGAACTGATCGACCGTTTCGGCCCGTTGCCAAAGGAAATCAACATCTTGCTGACCGTTGTTCGCATCAAGGCCATGTGCAAGCGCGCCGGCATCAGCCAGCTGGATGCCGGGCCCAAGGGCGCCACGATCCGGTTCCACAACGACAAGTTCGCCTCGCCCCGCGGCCTCGTCGAATTCATCGAGGCGCAGGACGGGATGGCCAAGGTCCGCGACAACAAGATCGTGGTGCGCCGCGACTGGTCGAAGGACAAGGACAAGGTGCGCGGCGCCTTTGCCATCGCGCGCGACCTTGCCGAAAAGGTGGCCGAGACAAGAAAGGGAAAGGCGGCCTGATCCGGCTCAGGCGCCCGTTCTCAGGCGCCCGTTGCGCGGCAGGCAGGCGGTGCTCCCGGTCAACCGGAGGGGGGCAACTGCTCGAGGATGTCGTCGATGACCTTTTCCCAGAATTCGGGCGGTTGCGCGCCCGGCACGGCATGCTGCTGGCCGACGATGAAGGTCGGCACGGAGTTCACACCCATCTTGCGGGAATGTGCGTCGCGGGCCCTGATATCCTCGATATCCGCATCCGAAGACAGCAGGCGGTCGACCACGTCCCGCTCCATTCCGATGGCGGCGGCAATATCGCACAGCACCGCGCTGTCGCCGATATCGCGGCCTTCGGTGAAATAGGCGGTGAAGAGGGCCGTCACCGCGGCCTCCTGTTTCTGCTCGATCCCGGCCCAATGGATCAGGCGGTGCGCGTTCACGGTATTGGGCGTGCGCTCTATCGAGGCGAGGTTGATGAACAGGCCCGATTCCTCGGCCGCTTCGGCGATTCTGGCATAGATCGCGACGGCCTGTTCCTTGCCGCCGAACTTGGCCTCCAGATAGGTCCGCCGGTCCACGCCTTCGGGCGGCATGTCGGGGTTGAGCTGGAACGGATGCCATTCGATCACGAAGGGATGGTCGGGCCGGGCCTTCAGCGCGGCATCCAGCCGGGTCTTGCCGATATAGCACCACGGGCAGATCGGGTCCGACAGGATATCAAGTTTGACCATGGCTCATCTCCCAGTCCTGCCGCAGCTTGCGGCGCAAAAGCTTGTTGTTGGCCCCGCGGGGCAGTTGATCGACCCGGACAAACAGCCGCGGGATCTTGTAGCCGGCCAGCCGCTCGGCGGCAAAGGCGCGCAGATCGTCCTCTTCGATCGGGTCGGGCCCGGTCCAGAAGGCGCCGATGATGCGGGTCTCGGGGCCCACGCGCAGTTCGCAGGCGGCGGCCTCGGTCACGCCGGGATGCTCGATCAGCGCCCCCTCGACCTCGATGGGCGAGACGCGGATGCCGCCCGCATTCATCATGTCGTCATTGCGGCCCAGATAGCGCAGGGCGCCGGATTCGGTCTCGCAGGCGATGTCTCCGGTCAGGAACCAGTCGCCCGCGAACCGCGCCGCACTTGCCTCCGGCTCGCCGTGATAGCCCAGCATCAGGCCCGGATCGCTGCGGTGAATCGCGATGATGCCGGATGCGCCTGCGTCGACCGGGGCGCCGGTGTCGTCCAGCAGGGCGACGCGGCGGCCGGGCTGGGGCCAGCCCAGCGTGTCGGGCGGGGCCGGTCGGCCCGGCTTGCCCGAGATGAAGGTCGAGCATTCCGACATGCCGAACGCCTCGTGCAGGTCGCAGCCCGTGGCCGCGCGCCAGCGGTCGCGCAGTGTCTCGGGCAGTTTTTCGCCCGCCGACAGACCGTGGCGCAGCGCGGGCAGGGCCGGCATGTCGGCCCGCAGCGCCTGACGGTAGACGCCCGGCGACGCGGCACAGATCGTGGCGCCCGACCGGGCCAGAAGGCCGGGCAGATCGGTGCTGGCCCTGCCCGCACGCGGGATCAGGGCGGTTGCACCGATCGTCCATGGATCCATGAGGCCGCTGCCCAGCGTATAGGTCCAGTTGAACGCGCCCGCATGCAGGAGCCGGTCGCTTTGTCGCAGACCATACCAGCCGTCCCACATCATCCGGCGCGCAAGGATCGCGCGATGGGCATGGACGACCGCGCGCGTCCGGCCCGAGGTGCCGGAGGTCAGGATGACATAGGCCGGCCGGTCCGGGTCGCCGATGTGCCAATCCGCGGCGGGGCGCGTGTGAAACCCGTGCAGATCGTCGGCCGACAGGACCGGCGCGGGATGATCGGGGCAGGGGATGTCCGGCCCCGCGATCACGAGGCCCGGGTCGAGACCGGCGGCCACGCGCGTGATCTCGGGTCGCGACAGTTGCGCCGAGGTCGGGACGGGCACGAGGCCCGCGGCAATCGCGCCGAGATAGGCCAGCGGAAACTCCACCGAATTGCCAAGCCGCAACAGGATCCGGTCGCCGGGGCGAAGTCCCATGTCAAGAAGCCCGGTCGCGGTGCCGCGCACCGCGGCGATCAGCTGACGATAGCTCCAGCATTCGGCGCCGCCCGGGCCGAGGATTTCCAGCGCGGTGGCGTCGGGGCGGTCGTCGCCCGCGGCCAGCACATGGGCGGCAAGGTTGAAGCGGGCATCAGGGGCGGGCCGGTCGCGCATGGCCCTTGGCTAGTGGCGCATGGCGACAGTTGCAAGCGGGGCCGCACCGGCCTATGAGCCTTGGCCATGTCACAGGACACGCCCCGCAACCTGATCGAGATTGCCCGCGCCAGCGGCGAGACCGATATCGCCCAGCCGGTCGATCTGTCGGTCCGGGTGCGCGAATTGCGCAAGGCAAAGGGCTGGACCCTGGAACAGGCCGCCCGGAAGGCGGGGCTGGCCCGGTCGACCCTGTCGAAGATCGAAAACGACCAGATGTCGCCCACATATGACGCACTCAAGAAGCTGGCGGTGGGTCTGGGCATCTCGGTGCCGCAGCTGTTCACGCCCACCCGGACGGCGCCGCAGGTCAATGGCCGCATGGCGGTGGCGCGGGCGGGCGAAAGCCCGGTTCAGATCACGACGACCTATGAACATGAATTGCTGGCCCCTGCCATCAGCCGCAAGGAAATGTTGCCCTACCGCGCGCGGATCCGCGCCCGCTCGATGGACGAGTTCGACGGTTGGGTGCGCCACGAGGGCGAGGAGTTCCTCTATGTGCTGACGGGACGGATCCGGCTCTATTCGGAATTCTACGAGCCGGTCGAGATGTCGCGCGGCGACAGCGCCTATTACGACGCCGCGATGGGCCACAACGTGATCTCGATCAGCGCCGAGGATGCCACGATCCTGTGGGTCACGTCATTGAGTTGAGGGCGGCGGCGGGGTGAACCCCGCCCTACCTTTGGAGTGGCGACAGGACAGCACCGGGCGGACCCACCGGAAAAAGGGCGGCCCCGAGGGAGCCGCCCTTTTCGGATCTCGCCGTTCAGGGCGTGCCTAGAGAACGGCGCCCGTCACGGTTGCCGCCGCGTCGATCGGTGCGGTGATGATCCCGATCGGTGTGCAGGCCCCCAGCGCGATCAGCGCCGCGATTGCGATCATCAATGTTGTCTTGCTCATGCCTCGACCCTTCCCGGACTATTCCTCATACCACCAGACATCGGGCTGCCAGCCCGGCCAGTCCCCGAAGAGGGGAATTTCGTCGGGATAGTGCAGATTGGCGGAATGCGCCAGACGGCTGATATTCCACTGATAGATCGGGATCACGTAGCGGCCCGACATCAACACCCGGTCCAGCGCGCGGGCCGCGGCCAGGAAATCATCCTGGCTTTCCGAGGTCAGAAGCCTGTCGATCATGCCGTCCACCGCCGGGGAGCTGACACCCATCAGGTTGCGCCCGCCGGGCTCGTCCGCGCGTTCGGCCCCGAAATACAGATATTGCTCGTTGCCGGGGCTGAGCGACAGGCCGACCCGGTAATAGGTCATGTCGAAATCATAGGTATCCGTGCGCTCCTTGTATTGGGCGCTGTCGACGGCGCTGACCGTGGGCGTGATCCCGATCCGGGCAAGCGACTGGGTATACATGTCGATGATCGACTGGTTTTCCGACGCACCCGTCGTCAGCAGGATCTCGAAGGTGAAGGGCTCTCCGGCCTCGTTGGCCAGGACGCCGTCCCGGACCGTCCAGCCCGCCTCGGCCAGAAGCTCGAGCGCGCGGGCCGTGCCCTCGCGGTTGCGTTCCGAGCCGTTGCTTTCGGGCAGGGAATAGCCCTCGATCGCCCCGGGCAGAAGCACCTCCTCGTAGCCCTGAAGGAATTCGAGGACCCGGCCCTCTGCCGGGCCATGTTCCATCCCCAGCGGCGAGTTCGAGAAATAGGAGGTGATCCGGGGCTGCTGGCTTCCTGTCATCGAGTCGTTGATGAATTCGAAGTTGAACGCCTGGATCATCGCCTCGCGCACACGCCAATCCTCGAACTGGGGCTTGCGGGTGTTCATGACAAAGCCGGTCATGCCCGAGGGCCGCGAATGCGGCAGGACGGACAGAACGATCTCGCCGTCCTGCACCATCGGGAAATCATACTGGCTTTCCCAGCGGGCCACGTTGAATTCGCGGTTGGAATTGACAAGGCCGGTCTTGAAGGCCTCGAAGGCCGCGGTCTCGTCACCGAAGAATTCGAACCGCACCTCGTCGAGATTGCCGACCCCGTTGCGGAACGGCACGACGCCATTGCCCCAATAGTCGGGATCGCGCACCAGGCTGACAAAGCGGCCCGTCTCGAAATCGTCGATCACGTATTCGGACGACAGGATCGGGATGATGTCGGTGCCGTCGGAATCGGCAAAGTCGATACCCTCCCACTGGTCCTTTTTCAGGATCGGGCGCAGGCCCGCCAGAAGCGCCAGTTCCCGGTCTGCCTCATTGAAGGTGATCCGGACGGAGCGTTCGCCGGTCTGTTCCATGCTGGCGATCTTGGAATAGAGCCCGTGATAGCGCGGGTGACCTTCGGTGCCGAGCGTCTCGAAGGACCAGATCACATCTTCGACAGTCACCGGGCTGCCATCGGAGAATCGGGCCTCGGGTCTGAGGACGAATTCCACCCATTCCCGATTCGGTCCGGTCTCGATCGTTTCGGCCAGAAGACCGTAAAGCGAGAAGGGTTCGTCGAGGGAACGGGCCATCAGCGTGTCACCCACGATCCAGCTCAGCTGCCATGGAACCGAGCCCCGGCGGATATACGGGTTGAGGCTGTCATAGCCTCCGATGAAGGCCGTGGTCATGGATCCGCCGGTCGGCGCATCGGGGTTGGCATAGGGCAGATGTTCAAAATCTGGGGGGAGGGCAGGGTCCCCATACATAGCTATGCCATGCCGGGGCTCTGCCAGCGCGCTCGCGGCCAGGGCGCAGCAGGCCACGCTCAGGGCCACGACCTTCCTGCCGGGGAAAAATACTGGTCTCATTTTGGCGACAATCCTTCTGCTCCCTGTGTCCGTTGATCGGGAGCGTATCGGGGTCCTCGTGTGTTTTCAATTTTTTAGCTTGGACCACGGCGCAGGATTGCTTATAAAGAGATCACTGCTCGATAGGTTTCTTGCCTGTATGAAACCTGCCTCAATAACTTAACGCCCGCTTCGTGCGGGCGTTTTTTTTGGCGCGCCTTCGGCCTTGTCTTGCTGGGTTGAAAGGTGTGGCGGTGCCCGGCCCGTCTTTCCCGTTTATCTCGCAGGTGCAGCATATATGCTTGCCCCGAATCGCAAAGGCGAAAGGAACTGCCATGTCACTGAAGGGAAAAACCGCCGTCATCACCGGGTCGAACTCGGGCATCGGTCTCGGGGTGGCGAGGGCCCTGGCGGGCGCGGGGGCGGATGTGGTCCTCAATTCCTATACCGACCGAGACGAGGATCATGCCCTTGCCCGCGAGATCGCGACGGCCCACGGCGTCGAGGTGCGGTATATTGCGGCGGACCTGTCGGACGGCGCGCAGGCCCGCCGCCTGATCGAGGAGGCCGGACGCTGCGATATCCTCGTGAACAATGCGGGCATCCAGCACGTGGCCCCGATCGACGAGTTTCCCACAGGCAAATGGGACGCGATCATCGCGATCAACATGTCCTCTGCCTTTCATACGACGGCCGTCGCCTTGCCGATGATGCGGGAGGCGGGCTGGGGCCGGGTCATCAACATCGCCTCGGCCCACGGGCTGACCGCCTCGCCCTACAAGAGCGCCTATGTCACCGCCAAGCACGGCATCGTCGGCATGACCAAGACCGTGGCTCTGGAAACCGCGCGCGAGCCCATCACCGCCAACGCGATCTGCCCGGGCTATGTGCTGACTCCGCTCGTCGAGGCGCAGATCCCCGACACGATGGAGAAATACGGCATGGGCCGCGACGAAGTGATCGAAAAGGTCATGCTGGAGCGGCAACCCTCCAAGGAATTCGCCACCGTCGAGCAGATCGGCGGCACGGCGGTGTTCCTGTGTTCGGAGGCGGCCGCACAGATCACCGGCACCACGATCAGCGTGGATGGCGGCTGGACGGCGCTCTGAGGTGGGGACACGCGCGATCATCGAAGGGCCGGCGGAGGGGCCGGTCCTGACCTGCGACGAAGGGCTGAGTTTCTGGGGCGGTGTCGATCCGGAAACGGGCCGGATCATCGACAGCCACCATCCGCAGGCGGGCCGGTCCGTCGCGGGCGCGGTTGTCTGCATGCCCACAAGCCGGGGCTCCTGTTCGGGTTCGGGCGTGCTTCTGGAACTGGCGCTGGCGGGGCGCGCGCCGGCCGCGCTGATCTTTCGCGAGGCGGAAGACATCCTGACGCTGGGTGCCTTCATCGCGACGCGCATGTTCGACGCGCCGATCCCGGTCATCCGCGCGGATGGCGCCGATTTCGACGCCATCGCCGGATCGGTCCATGCCCGGATCACGGCCGATGCGGTCCGGACGGAGGATGTCAGCGTCGCGCTGGATGTGCAGGGCCGGGGCGCGATCGGGCTGTCTGCGCAGGACCGAGACCGGCTTGCCGGCGCCGAGGGGGAGCCCGTTCGCCTTGCCATGGAGATCCTCGTGGCCATGGCCGAGGTTCAGGGGGCCGCGCGGCTGATAGATGTGAGCCGGGGCCATATCGACGGCTGCATCCTCGCGCATTCGGCCAATCTGCGCTTTGCCGAGGCGATGCGCGACCGGGGCGCGCGCGTGGCGATCCCCACGACGATCAACGCGATCTCGGTCGATATGGAACGCTGGCAGGCCGATGGCGTGCGCGCGGATTTCGGCGACAGGGCGCGCAGGCTGGCGCAGGCCTATGTGGACATGGGCGCGCGGCCGACCTTTACCTGCGCGCCCTACCTGGCCGAAGACCGTCCCGCGAAAGGAGAGGTGATCGGCTGGTCGGAATCGAATGCGGTGATCTTTGCCAATTCGGTTCTGGGCGCGCGCACCGTCAAGCATCCCGATTACCTCGACCTTTTCATCGCGATGACGGGCCGCGCGCCCGAGGCGGGCGTCTATCTCGATGCCGAACGGCAGGCGCGTGTCGTGATCGAGGTGGATCTGCCCCAAGGCGCGGATGACGCGGTCTGGCCGATGATCGGCTGGCTTGCCGGGCAGCGCGCGCCCGATGCCATCCCGCTTCTGACGGGGCTGGAGGAAGCGGCGCCCGGGCAGGACGGGCTCAAGGCGCTGTGCGCGGCCTTCGGGACGACCTCCGGCGCGCCCATGCTGCATATCCGCCGCATCACGCCCGAGGGCGACCGCCCGCCCGTTCCCGGCGCCCGGACGGCCCGGATCACCGCACAGGACCTGCGCGATCTCTGGGCGCGGTTCAATGCGGGGCCAGATGCGATCGACCTCGTGTCGATCGGCAGCCCCCATGCCTCGATCGACGAATTGCGCGCGCTGGCGGGGCTTATGGCCGGGCGCCGGGTGGCCGATGGCGCAGCACTTGTGGTGACCGCGGGGCGCGCCACGATCACCGCCGCCCGAGAGGAGGGCACCCACGACCGGCTGACGCAGGCGGGGGTCCGGATCCTGGGCGATCTGTGCTGGTGCTCGATCATCGAACCCGTCATGCCCGAGGGGGCACGGGTCCTGATGACGAATTCCGGCAAATACGCCCATTACGCGCCGGGCCTGTCGGGCCGGGCCGTCCGTTTCGGAAGCCTTGCCCAATGCGCCGAGGCGGCCGTGACCGGCCGGGCGCGACAGATGCCGGCCTGGCTTTGCGATGCCTGACCTCGCGACAACGACAGGGAGATCCGTGACGTGACCGAACCGATCCGCATCAACCTTGCCCTTCAGGGCGGCGGGGCGCATGGCGCCTTTACCTGGGGTGTGCTCGACCGGCTTCTGGATGACGAGGATATCGAGGTGGCGGCCATTTCGGGCACCTCGGCCGGCGCGATGAACGGCGCGGCCTTCAAGGCCGGCTGGCTTGAGAACGGGCGCAAGGGCGCGCGGGCGAACCTCGATTGGTTCTGGTCCCAGACCGGCGCGATCAATGACGATCGGCTGACGCAATGGCTGACGGCACTTGCGCCCACGGTGCCGCAACTGGCCCGCGCCATGGCGCTTTCGCCCGCCTACATGGCCTTCGACATGACCGCGCGCATGGTCTCTCCTTACGTCTATGGCCCGATGCTGCGCAATCCGCTGGAGCGGATCGTCAGGCAATTCCGGTATGACGAGGTCTGCGCCGCAGACGGGCCCGAACTTTACGTGGGGGCCACGAATGTGCGCAGCGGCAAGATCCGCGTCTTTTCGGGTGACGATATCGGGCCAGACGCGCTTATGGCCTCGGCGTGCCTGCCGACACTGTTCCAGTCGGTCGAGATCGAGGGCGAGGCCTATTGGGATGGCGGCTATACCGGCAATCCCGCGCTGTTTCCCTTGTTCGAGCCGCATCTGCCCGATGACGTTCTCATCATCAACATCAACCCGATTGTGCGCGACGACGTGCCGACCGAAAGCCAGGAAATCCAGAACCGGATCAACGAGATCAGCTTCAACGCCTCGCTCCTGCGCGAGTTGCGCGCCATCGCCTTCGTCAAGCGTCTGCTGGCCGATGGCAGCCTCGCGCGGGGGACGATGAAGGACGTTCTTGTCCACATGGTGTCGGACGATGTGCTGATGAACGACCTGAATGTGGCCACCAAGACCATCCCGACGGCGGTGATCCTGGCCACGCTGAAATCGGCGGGCCGGGCGGCGATGGACGGGTTTCTTGCGGTGCACAAGGCCGATCTGGGCCGCCGAAGCACTGTCGATCTGGCTGCGATGTTCGGGTGATCGCCATGCCTGCCCTCAACCAAGAAGGGCCGCCCGATTATCGGGAGGCCCTTTGACGGGTCGTGTGATACGGCGCGTCAGGTGCTGGCGGTTGCCCTCTTTCGCAACCGCATGACACCAAGTCCGCCCATGCCCAGGATCAAGAGAAGACCCGACGCGGGCAACGGGATCGGCGCGGCGGTCAGCGTCACGTCCGCATAGATGGTCTTGCTTGTGCCTTTGAGCACATCGACCCCCTGATCGAACACGACGCTGTATTGGCCGCCATTGCCGAAATTGATGAAGAATTCATTTTGATCCCAGTTGAGGATCCCGCCGGTGATCGCGCCAAACACGCTCACGAACGCTCCGCTGCCCGTGCTTGAGGCGGAGCCACCCGGAAGAAGGAACGCCAGCGTGGCGTCGATATCGAACCATCCGCCCGCGATGCCCGTGTTGACATCTGCGACGATGTCGAAAAAGGCTAAGCTTTCCGTCTGTCCCTCGGCAAGAGAGAACATCGTGCCTTCAAGCAACGGGTTCTGCTCGATTGACAGGCTACACCCCCCACAGAAGGAGGTGCTTGTCACGTCCGTATCGGAACCGACCTCGAAATCGACCGAGGTCGCATAGGCGGACCCCGCCGAAAGACCAATCGCCAGAATGGCGCCCTTCAAAATATTCAGAAACTTCATTTTCGTCCCCCAATCTTGTTGTAAACAATACTCACAATCCAAGGGCACTGGTTAACGATATTGCCACAATCCTGCCACATTTGATGAAAAAGTCGAGTCTCTTTCGTGCTTTTCTGTGATGTCCCACACCAATTGCGCGACGCGGATCGACCCGATCGTGGGCCGGCGTGGATGTCGCGGCGGGGGTCCTGGGTCCGGGTGCGGAGGAATGAGGAACCCCGAACCCGGCCTGTCAGACCGCTTCCTTGTCGCGGGTCGGAAGCGGGATTGCCCCGGATGCGGGGGCAGGTCGGCTGGCCGGGTAGACAAGGCCCGCCGAGATCACGAGTTTCGCGGCATCTTCGACCGTCATGTCCAGTTCGATGATTTCGGAGGCCGGCACGAACAGCAGAAAACCCGAGGTCGGGTTCGGCGTCGTGGGCATGAAGACCGTGACGATCCGTTCGTCATGGGGCAGCTTGCGATCGATCTCGCCCTTGGCGTCGGTCGCGATGAAGGCGATCGCAAAGACGCCTGTGCGGGGATACTCGATCAGGCAGGCCTTGTCGAAATTCTTGTCCGAATCGGCAAAGATCGTCTCGGCGATCTGCTTGACCGCGTTGTAGACGGACCGGACGATCGGCATCCGCGACACGAGGCTTTCGCCGAACCGGATCAGGCTGCGCCCCACCAGACCCTTCGCGACCCAGCCGATCAGGACGGTGAACACCAGAAAGAAGACCACGCCAAAGCCGCGCAGGTTGATGCCGATATATTGTTCGGGATCGAGCCAGCCGGGGATGAAGGGCAGGACCCAACCGTCGATCCAGCCCATCACTGTCCAGATCAGCCACAGCGTGAAGGCAACCGGTGCGATGACAACGAGACCCGCGAGGAAATTCGTCCGAAGCCGTCCGAACGGCCCGGGCCGTTTGCGCGGCTGAAGAAGAGGTGGTTCCATGGGCAGTCTCGGGCAGTCCCGGAGGGTGATCGCGTTGGTCGGAATGTATGTCGGCCCGGGATGCCTTTCAATCCGGCATCGCGTGCTCAGCCCGTCATGGATGGCTCATTGCCCAATTCGCGGGCAATTGCAGCGGCGAGCAGGGCATTGTTCCGGACCAGCGCGATATTCGCCTCGAGGGACCGGCCCTGCGTCAACGCGTAGATCCGGTCCAGAAGATAGGGCGTGACCGCCTTGGCCGCGATGCCGGCAGCCTCGGCATCGGCCAGCGCCCGGTCGATCAGGGGGGCGAGGTCGGATTGCGGGATCTCGTCATGCTCGGGGATCGGGTTGGTGACAAGCTGTCCGCCCGAAAGGCCGATCCGCGCCCGCATCCGGTGCGCGCGGGCCACCTCGGCCGCGCTGTCCATGCGCAGGGGGGCAGGAATGTCGGACCGGCGCGACCAGAAGGCGGGCAGCATGTCCTGACCCATGGCGATGACCGGCACACCGAGCGTCTCGAGCACCTCGTAGGTCTTGGGCAGGTCGAGAATGGCCTTGGCCCCGGCGGCCACGACCGTCACCGGCGTGCGCGACAGCTCCTGCAGGTCGGCGGAGATGTCAAAGCTCAGCTCCGCCCCGCGATGGACGCCGCCGATGCCGCCCGTGGCAAAGACCTCGATCCCCGCCAGATGGGCCGCGATCATCGTGGCCGCGACCGTGGTCGCCCCGTGGCCGCCACGCGCAAGGCAGGCGGCAAGGTCGGCGCGCGAGAGTTTGGCCACGTCGTCGAGCCCGGCCAGCCGGTCCAGCTGATCCGGGGTGAGCCCCACATGGAGCGTGCCGTCAAGCACCGCCATCGTGGCGGGCACCGCACCGGCGGCGCGGATATCGGCCTCGACCGCGCGGGCCGTCTCCACGTTGCGCGGAAAAGGCATGCCATGGGTGATGATCGTGCTTTCCAGCGCGACAAGGGGGGTGCCCGAGGCGCGGGCCTCGGCCACCTCGGGCGCGTAGTGAAGGGGCAGGTGGGTCACAGGGGCATTTCTCCGGAAACATAGGTGGCCGCGCCGCGCAGCGCATGGTCAAGGGCATCCTCGGGGCCGTCGCCGCGGGCCTCGGCGGCGATGTGGGCGGCCATGAACGTATCGCCCGCCCCGGTGACCCGGGTGACCAGAACTTCGGGCGGCTTGGCGGTCAGCGTGCCTTCGGGGCCGCTGAGGGCGGCCTTTTCCGCCCCGTCGGTGACCAGAACGCGGTGGGCGCCGCGAGCGCGCATCGCCTCGGCGGCGGGTCTTGCGCCGGCAAAGCTGTCCTGGCAGATGATCCCCGCCTCCTCGCGGTTCACATAGAAGGTGGCCGAAGGGTGCCCCATCAGCGCCAGAAGCCGCTCGGCCTTGCCGGGGCTGGCGGGCGCCACGCGCAGATCACTGTCGCGAAAGACCGGCGACCGGGCGATCTCGCGCAACAGCTCGGTCGTCAGGTTTCCGTCCAGCGCCACGAGGCCCGACCACGGCGCATCCGCGTGGCCCAGCCGCCCGTCGCCCAAGGGCGCCACGATCTTGGCCCCCGCCGCCTCGAGCGAATGGGCGTCCGCGATGGCGGCGATGAGGCCGTTTGCCCCCTCGATCGCCATATAGACATCGGTGGGCAGGTCATCCGAGCGATAGACATGATCGGTGATCATGCCCATGGCGCGGCATTCGGCAATCAGCTCCTCGCCCTCCGCGTCGCGGCCGATCGCGGTCAGGAGCGCGGGAGTCAGCCCGAAGCGGGCCAGCGTCATCGCGATGTTCATCGCCACGCCGCCGGGCAGGCGGGTGATCCGGCCCGGCACATCCGAGCCCACGCGCAGATGGCTGGCCGAGCGGCCGATCACGTCCCACAGGACGGAGCCGATGCACAGGATATCGGGAACGGGTGTCGTCATGGGCGCTGTCCTGTACCGGCGTCGCGACGGGTGCAAGCCCCCGCGCGCGCGGCCGGGCCGATCAGGGGACGTGGAAGGTCAGGTTGGCCCAGAGCGTTTCCCAGACCGCGCCGGTCGCTTCGGCCATCCGCGAGGTCGGCTCCCGCAGGACCACGGCATCGAGCATGTAGTCATGCCCCGAGGTGACCGGGATCGCGGCGATCCCTTCGGCATCGGTGCGGATTGTGGTGACGGTGACCTCGCCGCCCGGTGCGCGGTCGAAGATCTCGATCTGTTCATCGGCACGCAGGGCGGATTGGTAATACAGCTGCACCCGGATCGTGTCGCCCCCTGCCGCATAGGGGTTGTCGAGGGCCACAAGCTCGGTCTCGAGCCCGAGACGCCGGTCGGCGCCCGCGCCCGAACCGACACCGAACAGCGCCTTGGAGAATCGCGAATAGGTCTCGACGAAATCCGTGCGGGGCAGGGCGCGGGCCTCGTGCATCGCCGCCACGTCACCGAGATCCTTGTGGTCGACGAAAGCCAGGAATTTCTCCCATTCCGTATAGGTCAGCGTGGAGGGCGCCGACTGGTAGGCGGCGATGTGCAAGCCCTCACCATGCGACGGCGCATCGAGCGCGGGGCGCGATCCGTTGCGATTCTGGATCCGGGTCGCGCGCTCGGCCGAATAAAGGTTGAAAAGAACGATCCGATTGGCGAGGTAAGGTTGTCGCACGCCTTCGAAGCCCTCCCCATTGATCAGGTCGGCCTGAAGTTGCGCACCCGGATCCGCTTGCCATTCGACAGGCTCGATCCACAATTCATGTGCCAGGCCCGGCAGGGCACCGACGCAGAGAAGGAGTGGCAGGATGGTGAACAGGGCAAATCGGCGCATGGAGGAGTCCTTTCGGTTGAGCCTCAGGGTGATCCGAACGGCGCTGGTGTCAAGCATGCTGGCGCTCTGGTGTCTTCTGGCGGGCATGGCCACGGCCCACGAGGTCCTGCCCTCGATCGCCGACATGACCGAGACGGACGGGCGGCTGGTCTTCGATGTGGAGGCCAATCTCGAAAGTTTCGTGTCAGGGATCGACCTGACCGAGGTGTCCGACACCAACGAGGCCGACGAGGCCGATCGCTATGACGCCCTGCGCGCCCTGCCGCCCGAGGAGCTTGAGGCGCAATTCCGCGAATTCTGGCCCGAAATGGCCCGGCGCATCACTATCGAGGCCGGGGGCGAGCGGCTGGTGCCCGAGCTTGATGCGGTCGAGATCCCCGAAACGGGCAATGTCGAACTGGTGCGCCCGGCCAGCCTGAGTTTCAGCGTGGCGCTTCCGCCCGGGGCCGAGACGGTGCGCATGGGCTGGGACCGCACCTTCGGAACGCTGGTCCTGCGCCAGATGGGCGTCGAGGAGCCATATGACGGCTATCTCGAGGCCGGCGCCACCAGCGACGAGATCCGGCTTGCCGGCGGAGACCGGGCCGGACCGTGGCAGACCTTCGTCAACTATATCCCCGTGGGCTTTGACCATATCGTGCCTCTGGGGCTTGATCACATCCTGTTCGTGCTGGGCCTGTTCTTCCTGTCGACCCGCCTCGGCCCGCTTTTGTGGCAGGTCTCGGCCTTCACGCTGGCCCACACGATCACGCTGGCGCTGGCGGCGCTTGGCTATGTGCGGATATCTCCCGATATCGTGGAGCCGCTGATCGCGGCCTCCATCGTCTTTGTCGCGGTGGAGAACATGTTCAGCAAGGGCCTCAGCCCGTGGCGCCCGGTGGTGATCTTCGGCTTCGGGCTGTTGCACGGTCTGGGCTTTGCCTCGGTGCTGGGAGAATTCGGCCTGCCGCCGGGCACCTTCGTGCCCGCGCTGATCGGGTTCAACATCGGGGTGGAACTGGGCCAGCTTGCGGTGATCGCCGTCGTCTTCGTCTTTGTCTATCTCGCCGTCCGGGTGGATCAGGGCGACCCGGACGTGCCGCTTGCCTCGGGCTTTTACGTGGTGACGGGCGGCGCCCTGGCGGTGCTGTCCTATCTTGCGCTGACCGGGACAGGTGTCTGGGGCGGGTCGTTGATGGAGGAGATCCCGGTCTGGGTCTTCATCGTGCCGACCACGCTTCTGATGGCGCTGTGCCTGGCGTCGGTCCTGCTGCGCGACCAGATCGACGCCTATCGGCGCATCGTGTCGATCCCGGCTTCGGCAGGTATCGCGGTGATCGGTCTGTGGTGGTTCATCGAGAGGGTCTTCCTCTGATCGGAGGGGCCGGTGCGCGGGGGCTGGACAAGCCCCCGCCGGGGCGCTAAAGCGCAGCCATCAATCCACAGGCACGGGCGGGCCCGCGGGGGAGACATCCCCGAGGGTCCACCGGTTGGGGTTTGCCCCTGATCCCGTGCCGAGGCAGAAACCGGAAAGGAAATACGCATGGCTCTTCCTGAGTTCAGCATGCGTCAGCTTTTGGAAGCTGGCGTTCACTTCGGCCACCAGACCGCACGCTGGAACCCCCGCATGTCCGAGTTCATCTATGGCTCCCGCAACGGGATCCATATCATGGACCTCACCCAGACCGTCCCGATGCTTGACGCAGCACTCAATGTGGTGCGCGACACCGTCGCCAAGGGCGGCCGGGTCCTGTTCGTCGGCACCAAGCGTCAGGCCCAGGGCCCGATCAAGGATGCGGCAGAGCGGTCGGCACAATATTACATGAACCACCGCTGGCTGGGCGGCACGCTCACCAACTGGAAGACCGTGTCCCAGTCCATCAACCGTCTGCGCCAGATCGACGAGGCCTCCGAGCGTGGCTTTGAAGGCCTGACCAAGAAGGAGCGTCTGGGCATGGAGCGCGAGCAGGCCAAGCTTCAGGCCAGCCTCGGCGGGATCCGCGAAATGGGCGGCGTGCCCGATCTTCTGTTCGTGATCGACGTGAACAAGGAAGACCTCGCCATCGCCGAGGCCCGCAAGCTGGGCATCCCGGTCGTCGCGGTCGTCGACACCAACTGCTCGCCCGCGGGTGTGGATTACATCATCCCCGGCAACGACGATGCCAGCCGTGCGATCGCGCTCTACTGCGATCTGGCCGCGCGTGCGGCCCTTGACGGCATGTCCGCACAGCTGGGTGCGGCCGGCGTCGACATGGGCGCGATGGAAGAGCTGGCCGAGGAAGAGCTGGCCAGCGAGGCAACCGCAGCCGCCGCTGCCGCGACCGAAGACGCGCCGGCCACCGCCGAATAAGCGTTACACGACGCATATACCGTTTCCCGACGGGGGTGCCTTGCGCCCCCGCGGGTCACTTCCATTGACAGGAGACCGCTCATGGCGATCACAGCGAGCATGGTGAAAGAACTGCGCGAATCCACCGGCGCAGGCATGATGGACGCGAAAAAGGCGCTGACCGAAACCGATGGCGACATGGAGGCGGCGGTCGACTGGCTGCGCACCAAGGGCCTTGCAAAGGCGGCCAAGAAATCGGGCCGCACCGCGGCCGAAGGCCTTGTGGCCGTCGCCGTTTCGGGCGGCACCGGCGTGGCTGTCGAGGTCAATTCCGAAACCGACTTCGTCGGCAAGAACGACCAGTTCCAGAAGATGGTCGGTGCCATCGCCAGAACGGCGGTTACCGCCGAAAACCTTGACGGCCTGCTGGGCATGGATGTGGATGGCAAGTCGGTTGCCGACACCGTGACCGCCGCCATCGCCACGATCGGCGAGAACATGGCCGTGCGGCGCATGGAAAAGATCGAGGCCGACACGATTGTCACCTATGTCCACAATGCGGCCACCGACGGCATGGGCAAGATCGGCGTTCTCGTGGGCATGACCGGCGACAACGAGGCCTTTGGCCGCCAGGTCGCGATGCATATCGCCGCCGCGTCACCCGCTGCCCTGTCCGAAGCCCAGCTTGACCCGGCCATCGTCGAGAAGGAAAAGCAGGTCCAGATGGACATCGCCCGTGAATCCGGCAAGCCCGAGCAGGTCATCGAGAAGATGATCGAAGGCCGCATGAAGAAGTGGCTCGCCGAAAACACGCTTCTCGGTCAGGCCTTCGTGGTCAACCCCGACCTGACCGTCGAGAAGGCGGCAGAAGAGGCCGGTGTCACCATCACCGGTTTCGTCCGGCTCGAAGTCGGCGAAGGCATCGAGAAGGAAGAAGAGGATTTCGCAGCCGAGGTCGCCAAGACCCTCAAGGGCTGATCCTGTCCTCCGTCAAGTCGCGATCAAGGCCGCCGGTTTTCCGGCGGCCTTTTTCATGCGCGGATCGTGCGACTCGGAGCCACACGGGATCGGGCATACGGCGGATCGGGGCAGGGCGGATGGATGGGAAAAGGGGGGCGGCACCGCGTCGAAAGAAGACGTGATGCCGCCCTTGGGAGATTCGGTATCCACATCAGGGGAAAGATACCGAACTTGTGCAAACCCGGAGGAAAATGACCGCCGAACCTGCCAGCCGGGGGACAACCGACTGTGATGTGATGCGGGTCGAAGGGCCCTGTAATCGCAGGGATACGACCCGCTGTTCCTTGGCCTTAGGCCACCACTCACGGAACATCTCGACCATTGCAAATGACGTTGCGTCATCACAGTAGGGGAAACCCTACCCCGTTTCAAAAAACTGCTTCTGACGCCACGTCATGCGAAATTTGGTGACGGCTGGGCGGGATTTCAAGAAAGAATGATGCGAATTTCGCGATGCGAAAAAACCGTTTTTCTACATTGGTTTGTGCGCGATATCGCTAGAGGTCGAGCACGAACATCTGGTTGTAGAACGCAGCCTTGAGAACGGCCTGCGCGGTGGTGTCGACATCCAGGGCCTCGCGTGCGAGGCGCAAATGCTTTTCCACCGTCGCGGGAGTCAGCCCGAGGATCATCGCGGTGTCCTGCGTCGTCTTGCCGTCGCCCACGCATTCCAGCACCTCGCGCTGCCTCTTGGTCAGGTTGCGCGACCCGAAATAGGGCAGGGTCAAAAGCTTGAGATGGGCGACGTTGTTCATCACGAGGATGTCCTGGCCGTGTTCGGCCCAGACCGCGTCCGCCTCGGCCTGCGACATGTCCTCGCGAGCCGTCAGCGCGACCGCGCCCTTGTTGCGGGCCGAGATCGACCGGAAGCTGATCGAATAGCCCGCCGTCACCCCGTGCTTGCGATTGAAGTCGATCACGCGCAGCTCTGCCGGCGTAAACGCATCGGAGGCGGCCATCTCGGCGATCCAGGACCAGCTGCACGCACCGTCATTCTGAAGTGCCCAGTGGATCATGGGGGCGTGAAAATACAAGCCATCCTCGATGAACGGGCGCATGTAGCTTGCGGGCTGGTTGGTCAGCAGAACCCAATCCTGCGGATCGCCCAGCGAACTTGTCGTGCGGTAGCGCGTGAATCCATAGATGATGCGGTCAAAGCCATAGCTCTGCATCTGCTCGACATGGGTGGCCCAGAGCGTCTCCACATCCGGGGAATTCGTGACGTCGTTCAGATAGTCGACAAGCGATAATGACATGAGGGAACCGGGTGATTGGACAACCTGCGCTTTGTCTAACAAGAAATTTATTGATTGGTCAAAAACAGAAGACTGGTCCGTGTGATTTTCGCCGGATGGTCAATCCGGTCCGGTTTGCATGAAATATGGGCGGCAACATTCTGAAATCGTGAAAGAAACGTTCCGCGTATGGCTCCTTTCGCTGGACCCGTATATTAACATAATACTGATTATGCGAATCCGATCAGACCTTGACCGTCAGCCCCCCGGGCGTATTGCACAGCTTTTCCACGCCGGTTTCGGTGATCAGGATCGGTTCGGTGATCTCGATCCCCCCGTCATCCAGCCACAGCCCCGGCATCAGGTGAAACGTCATGCCCGGCTGAAGCACCGTCCGGTCGCCCTTGCGGAACGACATCGTGCGCTCGCCCCAGTCCGGCGGATAGCTGATCCCGATGGGATAGCCGCAACGATTGTCCTTGACGTAGCCATGCGCCTCGAGCGCCATGTTGAAGGCATTGGCCACATCCTCGCAGCGATTGCCGGGCTTGGCCTTTTCGAGCGCGGCGTTCTTGGCCTCCTCCACGGCCTTGGTGGCGTCGAGGTATTTCTGCGGCGGCTTGCCCAGGAACAGTGTGCGCGATTGCGGGCATTGGTACCGCCGATGGGCGCCCGCGATCTCGAAGAACGTGGTTTCACCGGTCCTCAGCGGCGTGTCGTCCCAGGTCAGGTGCGGCGCCGTCGCATCGAGCCCCGAAGGCGCCATCGGCACGATCGCGGGATAATCCCCCCAATGCCCGCCGACGCCGGAAATCCCCGTATGATAGATCTCGGCGACAAGCTGATGCTTGGGAAGCCCCGGTTCGGCCAGTTCGACGATCCGGGCATGCATCGCCTCGACGATGGCCGCGGCCCGGCGCATATAGGTCAGCTCGGTGTCGGACTTGACCGCGCGCTGCCAGTTCACGATGCCCGTCGCGTCGATCAGTTCGGCCTTTGGAAGCCGCGCGAGGAGTGTCGTGTAAGCCTTTCCGCTGAAATAGTAATTGTCCAGTTCGATCCCGATGCGTCCCTGCCCCCAGCCCATCGCGTCGAGGATGCGCGCCAGATCCTCCATGGGGTGTTTGTCGGGGTTCTGGACGTAGGTGTCCTCGTAGCCGAAGATGTTGTCCTCTTCCATGAAGACGGTGCGCAGCGCGCCGGCCAGGTCGATGCCCCGGCCCCACCAGATCGGCTCTCCCTCCATACCGAGGATCACCGCCTGGTGCACATAGAACGACCAGCCGTCATAGCCCGAAATCCACGACATGTTCGACGGGTCCGAGATCACGAGCACCTCGATGCCCGACGCCTCCATCGCGGCGCGGGTCTTTTCGATGCGGTCCCAGTATTCGGCATCGGGAAAGGACGGGCTGGTGCGGGTTGACGGCATGGAACCTCCGGTCTGGCTGTGAACGCAGGCTCACCAATGACGGGGCCCGCATCAACCCCAAAAACGACCGGGGCCCCCCTACCCCAACGCGTATCCCGCGCCGCGCACGGTGCGCACCGGATCGCCGCCGCCGTCGCGGGTCAGCACCTTGCGCAGGCGCCCGACATGGACATCGACCGTGCGGGTGTCGACATAGACATCCCGCCCCCAGACCCGGTCAAGCAGCTGGTCTCGGGTCCAGACCCGGCCCGGTTTTTCCATGAAGGTCGCCAGAAGCCTGAATTCCGTTGGTCCCAGCTTCAGCGGACGTTCGGCCCGGCTTGCACGATGGGTTTCGGTGTCGAGAAGAATGTCCTCGTAGACCAGAACCTGCCCCACGCTTGCGGGCCTGACCCGGCGCAGCTGGGTGCGGACGCGGGCCATCAGTTCGCTCACCGAATAGGGTTTGACGACATAATCGTCGGCCCCCGTCTCCAGCCCGCGCACGCGGTCGACCTCTTCCGACCGGGCCGACAGCATGATGATCGCGATGCCGCGGGTCTCGGCGCGCATCTTGAGCTGGCGGCAGACCTCGATCCCCGAGACGCGGGGCAGCATCCAGTCGAGGACGATCACATCGGGCGGATCCTCCTCGACCATCATCAGCCCCTCTTCGCCGTCGGCCGCCCCCGTGGTGCGGAAACCCTCGGCCTCGAGGTTGTAGCACAGCACCTCGCGCTGAGCCGGCTCGTCCTCGACGATCAGGACATGCGGCTGGTTCTGGGACTCTTTCATCATTTCTTCGGGGTTGCGAAGGCGGTGCTGTCCTTCTTGGGGCGATCCTCGTCCGGCAGGGCCCCGGTCGTCAGATACACGACCTGCTCGGCCATGTTCGTTACCAGATCGCCCATGCGTTCGATGTTCTTTGCGATGAAATGCAGGTGCATGCAGGCGGTGATGTTGCGCGGGTCTTCCATCATGTGGGTCAGGAATTCGCGGAACAGCGCATTATACATCTGATCGACATCCTCGTCGCGCAGGATCACCTGTTCGGCCCGTTCGGCATCGCGCGCGATGAAGGCGTCCAGCGTGTCCTTGAGCATGGCCTGCACATCCATCGCCATGCGGCGCAGCGACGTATTGGTTCCGGGGATCTGACCCAGCTCGGCCAGAACGGTCGTGCGCTTGGCGATGTTCTTGGCGTAATCGCCCACCCGCTCCAGAGAGCCGGACAGCTTGATCACCGACAGGATGATGCGCAGATCCGTCGAGACGGGCGCGCGCAGCGCGATCACGCGGGCGCATTCCTCGTTGATCCGCTCTTCCAGGTCGTCGATGGCGGCATCGTCGCGGCGGACCTTTTCGGCAAGCTCGACGTCGCGCGTATCCAGAGAGCGCGAACCCTCGAGGATCGCCGCCTCGACAAGGCCCCCCATCCGGATGATCATTGCCTGGATCGCCTCCAGGTCCCGGTCATAGGCCGATGCGATATGTTGTTCATTCATTGTCGCGGTCCCTTAGCCGATGCGGCCGGAAATGTAGCTTTCCGTCCGCGGATCGCTCGGATTGGTGAAGATGTTGCTGGTCTCGTCATATTCGACGAGGTTGCCCAGGTGAAAGAACGCCGTCTTCTGGCTGACCCGGGCGGCCTGCTGCATCGAATGCGTGACGATGACCACGGAATAGCTCTGGCGCAATTCGTCGATCAGTTCCTCGACCTGTGCCGTGGCAATGGGGTCAAGCGCCGAGCACGGCTCGTCCATCAACAGCACTTCGGGTTGCGTGGCAACCGCGCGGGCGATGCACAGGCGCTGCTGCTGCCCGCCCGACAGGCCGGTTCCGGGCTCCTGAAGGCGGTCCTTCACCTCGTCCCAGATGGCGCCGCGGCGCAGCGCATGCTCGACGATCTCGTCCATTTCGGCCTTGTTGCGGGCAAGCCCGTGGATCTTTGGCCCGTAGGCCACGTTGTCGTAGATCGACTTGGGGAACGGGTTCGGTTTCTGGAACACCATGCCCACCTTGGCGCGCAACTGCACCGGGTCGATATGGGAGGCGTAGATATCCTCGCCGTCGATGCAGATATCGCCGGTCACGCGGGCCGCGTCGATCGTGTCGTTCATCCGGTTCAGGCAGCGCAGGAAGGTCGACTTGCCGCAGCCCGACGGCCCGATGAAGGCGGTCACGGTCTTGTCCTGGATGTCGACATTCACGTCCTTGATGGCGTGGGTATTGCCGTAATGGACCTGCACGTTTCGCGCCGTGATCTTGATGTCCGTCGCGTTCAGTGAATCATTGGACACGAGAGAGGCGTCATACACTTTTTCGTTCTCCATTACCATTTCCGCTCGAATTTGCTGCGAAGGTAGATTGCCACCGCGTTCATGGTGATCAGGAACGCCAGCAGCACGAGGATGGCCGCCGAGGTCCGGCTGACAAAGCCGCGCTCGGGGCTGTCGGCCCAGATGAAGATCTGTGTCGGCAGCGCGGTGGCGCTGTCGAACGGGCCGGAGGGCGCCGAGGTGATGAAGGCGTTCATCCCGATCAGCAGAAGCGGCGCCGTTTCACCCAGCGCCTGGGCAAGGCCGATGATCGTGCCTGTCAGGATGCCGGGCATCGCCAGCGGCAGGACATGCTGGAACACCACCTGGTGTTTCGAGGCCCCTACCCCGAGTGCGGCCTCCCGGATCGAGGGCGGAACGGCCTTGAGCGCGGCCCGCGTCGCAATGATGATCGTGGGCATCGTCATCAGTGCGAGCGTCAGACCGCCCACGAAGGGCGCCGATCGCGGCAGCCCGAACCAGCCGATGAAGACCGCCAGCGCCAGAAGGCCGAACACGACCGACGGCACCGCCGCAAGGTTGTTGATGTTGATCTCGATCAGGTCGCTGATGCGGTTTTTCGGCGCGAATTCCTCAAGGTAGATGGCCGCACCGATACCCAGCGGAAACGAGATCAGGAAACAGATGAGCAAGGCCCAGAACGACCCGACAAGCGCGCCCTTCAGACCGGCGAGTTCGGGGAACCGCGAATCCGCGTTGGTGACCAACTTGGTGTTGAACGGTGTCGACACCATCCCCAGTTCCTCCAGCCTGTCGAACCGTTCGATTTCGGCGTCGCTGACACGGCGGAATTCTGCCGGGGTTTCGCGATCCACCAGCCCCTTGTTCAACTGGTCATAGGGGTCGGAGACCGGCACCTTGAGCGTAACCGTCTGGCCGATCAACTCGGGGTTGGCCACGACCATGTCGCGGAGCGCGAACTGGGCGCCGTTCGACAGGATCGACGTCAGTTCCCGCGTGCCGGCCCGGTCGGTCAGATCGACATCGGGGAAATGCGTGCCCATTGCGGCGGCCAGCGCATCGTCGAACCCGCCGCGCGGCAGGCCGTCCTCGGGGATCTGCTCGGGGTCGACGAAGACCTCCAGCTCGATATGGGTCTGGACGAAGGCATGGTAGCCGGTGCTGATCAGAGAGCTGAGAAGGATCACCAGCATCGAGATCGCAAACAGGATCGCAGCGATGCCGAAGCCTTGCAGCATCTGCTGCTTCCGGTTGCGCCGGGCCAGGCTCTTGCGCACCGCCTCGGTGGTCGCGTTTTGCGGTGCCGGGCCTGCATTGTCAGGTGTGATGTCGGTCATGAGACAGGCCTCAATCGTAGATTTCGCGATACTTGCGGACGATGCGCAGGGCAAAGATGTTGATGACCAGCGTGGCCAGGAACAGCATCATGCCCAGGGCAAAGGCGGCAAGTGTCTTGGGGTTGTCAAAGGCGGTATCGCCGATCAGCAGGGTCACGATCTGCACCGTCACGGCGGTCACGCTGTCAAGCGGGTTGATCGTCATCCGCGCGATCAGGCCCGCGGCCATCACCACGATCATCGTCTCGCCGATGGCGCGGCTCACAGCCAGCAGCACGCCGCCGACGATACCGGGAATGGCGGCGGGAAAGAGCACGTTCATCATCATCTCGCCGCGCGTGGCCCCCAGTGCCAGCGCGCCGTCGCGCAGGCTGCGCGGAACGGCCGAGAGCGCATCATCGGCAAAGGACGAGATGAACGGGATCAGCATGATCCCCATCACCCCGCCCGCGGCCAGCGCCGTGTTCGACGCCACGTCGAGCCCGAGGCCAGTTCCGAATTGCCGCAGGGCCGGGGCCACCACGAGGATCGCGAAAAAGCCGTAGACCACGGTGGGCACGCCCGCGAGGATCTCGAGGATCGGCTTGACCACCTGGCGGAACCGGTGCGGTGCGAATTCGTTGAGGTAGATCGCCGTCAGCAGGCCCACCGGCACCGCGATGAACAGCGCGACAGAGGCGATCACGATGGTGCCGAGAAAGACCGGCACGGCGCCGAACGCGCCTTCGGCGGCGATCTGGTCCTCGCGGATCGGAATCTGCGGCTCCCAGTTCGTGCCGAACAGGAACTCGGTCAGCGGCACCATCTGGAAGAACTTGATCGTCTCGAATGTCAGCGCAGCGACGATGCCGATCGTAGTGAAGATCGCCACGACCGCGCAGAAGATCATGAGACCGGAGACGATGCGCTCGACCCGCTGGCGGGCGCGAAACCCGGTGGACACCGTGCTGCGCGCGAAGACGAGGATGGCGGCACTGATCACGGCGACGGTGACCACCAGCAGCCAGGAGGCGTTCTGCCGGTAGGCCAGCAGCCGGTCCGCGGCCTCCAGCTTCCAGTCTTCGGGCGTGCCGAAAACGCGCCCCCCCGCGATCGACCTGATCTCGGCGCCGATCAACTGGATCTCTCCCGATCCGAGCCCGTCCAGAACACCATCGGGCAAAGAGGCCATCAGGAGGCGGTTGATCACCGCGCCTTCGAGGGCCAGCCAGATCAGAACCAGCGTCAGGACCGGCACGATCACCAGCAGCAGCGAGAACAGCCCGTGAAAGCTCTCGAGCGAATGCAGCCTGTCGCCGCCGGACCGGATGGACCGGGCCGCACGCAGATTGATCGCGTAGCCGATGATGGCTGCCAGCAGAAGAATGACGAAGGGCGCAAGTGTCATGGAGACCGACCTGAAGAAATGGGTGACCGCCCGGCATGGGCCGGGCGGTCGGATAGGTTGGGAACCGATCTTATTCGATCGGGTCCATGGTAACGGCGTTCTCGACACGGGCGCGCAGTTCCTCGCGGGCCGCATCGGAGAGCGGAACCAGACCGCGCTCTTCAAGATAGCCGCCGGGGGCCAGCGCGTCTTCGGACATGTACTCGGCGAGGAACTCCTCGAAGCCCGGGATCACGCCGCGATGCGCGTTCTTGATGTAGAAGAACAGCGGGCGCGAGATCGGGTAGGAGCCGTCGGCGATGGTCTCCGACATGGGCTCGACGCCGTTGATCGTGACGGCCTTCAGCGTGTCCTGGTTCTCGAACAGGAAGGAGTAGCCGAAGATACCCATCGCGGCCGAGTTGGCCTGAAGACGCTGCACGATCAGGTTGTCGTTCTCGCCGGCCTCGATGAAGGGGCCGTCGGTGCGCATGCGCGAGCAGTTCTCTTCGACCCAGTCCTCGTCATAGCCGCCGTCGGCGACGAAATCGAGTTCCATGCAGCCTTCCCACATCGCCAGTTCGACGAAGGCGTCGCGCGTGCCGGATGTCGGGGGCGGGCCAAGAACCTCGATCTCGACTTCGGGCAGGTCGGAGTTGATCTCGTTCCAGGTGGTGTAGGGGTTGTCGGCCCACTCGCCGTCAACCGGAACCTGAGCGGCGAGCGCAAGGTACATTTCGGTCAGCGTCAGGTCCCAGGCAAAGTCGTTCTCGCGCGAGATCGCGATCGACAGACCGTCCGAGCCGATCCGGGCTTCGGTGATGTCGGTCACGCCGCCATCCACACACAGCTGGTATTCGGACGGCTTCATGCGGCGCGAGGCGCCGGTGATGTCAGCATATTCTTCGCCGATGCCGCCGCAGAAGATCTGCATGCCACCGCCGGTGCCGGTCGATTCGACGATCGGCGACGGGAAGCCGGTATTGTTGGCGAACTGCTCGGCCACGGCCTGGGTGTAGGGAAACACGGTGGACGAACCGACGCGGCGGATTTCGTCCCGAGCGGCGGCCGTGGTGGCCAGACCGGCAGAGATGGCAATGGCGGAAACCGCCAGTTTCGCGAATGTCATGAGTAACTCCTGTTTTCGCTGTCGGCCGCACACCCCCGTGCGACCGTCTCCGCCCTGCTATGGAACGAGCACAAAGCTTCTGTGACATTTTTGTAAAAGTTTTATGACACGAGCCGATTTCCGGCGCATCATTCCGCGCTGTCTGCGGACAGGGGAACAGGCAGGAAGACGCTGAAAACACTTCCTTTTCCGGGCTCACTTTCGATCCGGAGCCGGCCGCGGTGCCGGGTGACGATATGTTTTACAATCGCCAGCCCAAGCCCGGTTCCCCCCATTTCGCGCGATCTGTGGGAATCGACCCGGTAGAACCGCTCTGTCAGGCGGGGGATGTGATGGGGCTCGATTCCCTCGCCGTCATCGGTGATCGACAGCCGCCACGCCATCCGTTGCAGCACCGCGTCGCGCCCCGGCCCCGCAATCTCGATCCGGACCTGTCCGTCGGCGCCGCCATATTTCAGCGCGTTTTCCAGAAGGTTGGTAACCACCTGCTGCAATTGCCGGACATCGCCCTGCACCATCGCGCGCTCCGGAGCATCCAGCATGATGCGGCCCTCGCCCGGCCCGCCCGACAGAAGCGCCACGGCCTGTTCGGTGATCGCGACAAGGTCGGCCACATCGCGGGGCTGGATGCGCACCTCCTGCTCCACCCGGCTCAGCGACAGAAGATCGTCGATCAGCCGCGACATGCGTTCGGCCTCGCGTTCCATGATCTCGAGAAACCTGTCCTGCGCCTTGGGATCGCGCCGCGCGGCGCCGCGCAGCGTCTCGACAAAGCCGCGGAACGCCGTCAGGGGCGTGCGCAATTCGTGGCTGACATTGGCCACGAAGTCGCGGCGCATCTGGCCGGTCTCCTCCATGACGGTGATGTCCTCGAAGCTGATCAGCGCGCCCCGTCCGTCGCTTGTGGTGACGGGCCGCATGATCGCGCGCCACAACATCTCGCGCGAGCCGTCCAGATGGCGGAACGTGGCCTCCGACGCCTCTCCCTTGGCAAGGACCCGTTCGACGCCGGCGACGATCGCGGGATTTCGCAGGGAAACGATGAAATTCTGTCCGACCGCGTTGATCCCCAGAAGGGACACGGCCGGCGCATTGGCCGCCCGCAACCGCTCGTCCGGGCCGACAAGCGTCACCGGAAAGGGCAGCGCCTCGACAATTTCACGAAAGACGGCGTCGGCCATTGGAGTTCCGAAACAGGTGGCCAGCGCAGGGTCGGCTGATGACGACAGGTCTTGCATGGCGCGTTCGACTGCCCAATAGTTGAACCGACAGGGCCAATCAACACCGAAGAACGTCACAAGGTTATGACAGGTTTAGGGGGTGTGTTACGTGAAGGCGGGTGCTCACCTGTTTCGTGCTTCTTCGTCAGAGAAGGTCACGCATGTCCTTGTCGTGGGTCCGTCCGCGCGTTTTCCGGCGGAACGTGACGGCATCGAAGGGATCAGCTTTGCGGCCTTTCGCGACGTGACGGCCGACCTTCTGGACCGGCACGGTACGACGGTCGTCCTGTCCGCGCTCTGGACCGAGGATTTCGACGTGGTGGATCTGGCCTGCCGGCTGACCCATCTGGGATATGGCGGGCGCTATCGCGCGGTCTCGGGCGGCGTGCCGAACCCCGAAATCATCGTCTCCGAGGTGCGCCGGGCCTTTCCCTGCCTCGATTTCCGGGTCCTGCTCTATGCAGGAAGCGGCCGGTTGGTGGGCTTCGAGGAATATGACCTCCAGCCCTGACGCGGGGTCTCATCCGGTGGCGATGTGGGCGGCCCGGACCATTTCCCCGATCAGCATGTCCGGTTCCTCGATCCCGACCGAGACCCGGAAGAATCCTTCCGATATCCCGATCGCCTCCCGGGCCTCGGGGGCGAGGCCCCGGTGCGACGACGAGGCCGGATGCGACAGCGTCGTGCCCACATCACCCAGCGTGGGCGCAAAGGCCACGTCGGGCGCCGCGCGGGTAAAGGCATTGGCCGCGGCACGACCGCCTTTCAATTCGAAACTCAGCATGTTGCCCCCCTGCCCCGCAAACAGCGCCACGGCGCGGTTGTGGTCAGGATGATCGGGCCGCGTCGGATAGATGACACGCGCAACGCCCGGCACCTCGGCCAGGGCGGCGCCCAGCCGTTCGGCCGTCGCCTGGGCGCGGGCCAGCCGCAGGTCAAAGGAATGCAGCCCCCGTTCCGCCAGCCAGCAATCATAGGGGCTGGGCGTCAGGCCCCAGGTGACATTGGCCGTCATGATCGCGTCCCGGTGGGCCGGATCGCGCGCGGCCACATAGCCCAGCGTCACGTCCGAATGCCCGGCCAGAAGCTTGGTCACCGAATGCACGACGATATCGGCCCCATGGGCGAAGGGCTGGTAGAGCCGTGGCGTGGTAAAGGTGTTGTCGACCACCAGAAGGATGCCGCGTTCGCGCGCAAGCGCCGCGATCCCGTCCATGTCGGCCACGCGGATCGTGGGGTTGGACATCGCCTCGACCACGATCATCCGCGTCTCGGGGCGGATCGCGGCGGCCATCGCGGCGGCATCGGTCGGATCGGCCAGGCTCGTGGCGATGCCGAGGCGCGGCAGATCCTCGGCCATCAGCCTGAGCGTCCGTCCATAAAGCTGATCGCCGCCCAGCACGTGATCGCCCGCCCGCAAAAGCCCCAGGAACGTCGCCGAAATTGCCGACATGCCCGACCCTGTGATGAGGCCGGCCGGTTCGAACAGGTCGGGCGCACCTTCGAGCATGTCGATCTTGGCGGCCAGCACATCGGCATTCGGGTGCCCCTCGCGGGCATAGGTATAGCCCGTCGCCCCCTCGTATTGCGCATCTAGCGCGTCGGGATCGGGCGAGGCATAAACGACCGAGGGTTGCAGCGGCGTCACGACGGGGCGCGAGGTCGATGCGGGCCATCCGGTGCGGCGCACAAGGCTTTCGGGGCGCTTCATGCGAGAGCCTCCAGCCCTGCGCGAAAGCGGCGGGCATTCTCGACATAGGTCCGGGCGGAGGCGATCAGCGCCGCGCGGGCGTCGTCATCCAGTTCGCGCACCACCTTGCCGGGGCTGCCCATGACAAGGCTGCCATCGGGGATGACCTTGCCTTCGGTGATCAGCGCGCCTGCGCCGATCAGGCAGCCGCGTCCGATGACCGCGCGGTTGAGGATCGTCGCACCCATGCCCACAAGGCTTCCCTCCCCTATGGTGCAGCCATGCAGCATCGCCTTGTGGCCGATCGTGCAATCGGGGCCGATCAGCAGCGGACAGCCGGGATCGGTGTGCAGAACGCAGTTTTCCTGGATGTTCGATCCGCGCCCCAGCGTGATCGGTTCGTTGTCGCCGCGAAGAACGGCGCCGAACCAGACGGAGCTGTCATCCTCGAGGATCACGTCTCCGATGACATGGGCGCCCGGCGCGACCCATGCGTTCTCTGCGATGCGCGGCGAAACGCCGTCGAGCCGGTAGATCATCTCGTCTCCTCGAATTCGGATTGCAGCTTGCGCACATGGTCGGTGAGGCCGGGCTGCTGTGTGCGGCGCAGCCGTTCGGCTGTGACGATGCTGATCAGACGGCGTTCCGTCTCGTCCAGGTCGTCGTTGATCAGGACGTAATCATAGGCATCCCAATGGCTGATCTCGTCCCAGCTTTTCTGCATGCGCTTGGCGATGGTCGTTTCGTCATCCTGCCCCCGGCTGACCAGCCGGCGATGCAGTTCGGTGATCGAGGGCGGCAGGAAAAAGACCGACAGCACATGCTGGCCCAGCGACGAATTCTTGATCTGCTGCGCGCCCTGCCAGTCCACGTCGAACAGGACATCGCGCCCGGCCTCGATGCTCGCCTGAACCGGCCCCTTGGGGGAGCCGTAGAAATTCCCGAAGACATGGGCATGTTCCAGCATCTCGGAATTCGTGACCCGCGACTTGAAATCCGCCTCGGACAGAAAATGATAATCCGTGCCGTCAACCTCGCCCATGCGGGGGGGGCGCGTCGTGGCCGACACCGAAAAGGAGATCGAGGGATCCCAGTCGCGCAGGCGCCGGGTCAGCGTCGTCTTGCCCGCGCCGGAGGGGGAAGACAGGATGATCAGAAGCCCGCGCCGGGGCACGGGGCCGGGGAGGTCGGTCATCGTCTATTCCACATTCTGGACCTGTTCGCGCATCTGGTCGATCAGCGTCTTGAGGTCGAGCCCGATCCGCGTGAGATCGGTCGAGCCGGATTTCGAACACAGCGTGTTGGCCTCGCGGTTGAATTCCTGCATCAGGAAATCCAGCTTGCGCCCCACCGCGCCCCGCGTCGACAGCAATTCGCGCGCCGCCGCCACATGGGCGCGCAGACGGTCAAGTTCTTCGGTGACATCGGCCTTCACCGCCAGAAGCGCCAGTTCCTGGGCCAGCCGCTCTTCGGGGATCTCCGACCCCGCATCGCCGAGGCGCGCCACCGCGTCGCGCAGCGCCTGCCGCGCGGCGGGCAGACGCGCCTCGGCGGCGACCTGTGCTTCTGCCAGCCGGGTCTCGATCCCGTCGAGCCTCTCGGCGAGGATCGCCCCCAGCGCCCGCCCCTCGGCCGCGCGCATGGCGCAGAAATCCGACAGAAGACCGTCGAAATCCGTCAGGAGCGCGGATTTCAGTGCCTTTGTCGTAGCGGGGTCGGTCTGGGTGTCGTCCTGCGACAGGACCCCGCGCTGCGCCAGCACATCGGCCGCGTTGGGCTGTCCGAGCGTGATGCCCAGCGACATCGCGCGGTCCTGAACCGCGTCCAGCGCGCGCAGGACATGTTCCAGCCGGGCGGTGTCGATGCTCGGATCCTCCGCGTCGGCCTCGCGGGTCAGGCGCAGACCCACCGTGACATTGCCCCGGTCGATCCTCTGCCCCAGTGCGGTGCGCAATCCCGCCTCCAGCCCCTCGATCCCCTCGGGCAGGCGCAGCCGCAGGTCCAGCCCCCGGCCATTGACCGACCGGATGTCCCAGCTCCAGCCATGGGCCCCGTGGCTGCCGGTCCGGCTGGCAAAGGCGGTCATGGATCGGATCACGGCGCGGTCTCCTGCTCCTCTTTGGCGGCACCTAACGGAAATTCTCCCGCCACGGCAAGCCCGACAAGGCACCATTAACCACCTGTAAGGATTTGCGGGGATTTCGGAACAAATTGAAGCTATCTTTCCGATATCTTTCATGGGTTGGGGATCGGGGCCGATGTGGCAGGACAAGACGGGGCGTCCGGATGACGCGCAAGGGGGCAATGTGCTGAGACTGGATCAGCCGCCCGGGCCGTCACGGCAGATGACGGTTCTGATGGCGCTTGAGGAATATTGGCGCGGGCTGGCACCCCGGGGGGACATCCCATGTCGCCACGACGTCGAGCCGCGCGATATCGGCCCCTGCCTGCGGCATTGCTACATGGCCACGATCATCGCGCCGGGCCTTGCCCGGATCCGGTTCGCGGGCCAGGAGCTGACGCAGGTCTTCGGCATGGATGTGCGCGGCATGCCGATGAGCGCGCTGTTCGACCCGGGCAGCCGGGTGCGCCTGCACGACGCGATCGAGAGGGTCTCGGCCGCGCCGACCATCGTCGAACTGCCGCTGGAGAGCGGGCAGGGTTTCCTTCGGCGGTCCCTCCCCGGCCGGATGAGCCTGTTGCCGCTGCGCGACGAAACCGGCGCGGTGACCCGCATCCTCGGTGCGGTGATCTTTGACGGCAAATCCATCACCCGCGCACCGGCCCAGATCACGATCCCGACCGACCGCGCCTTCCGGGTCGAGAAACTGGAAACCCCGCCGCCCCGCCCCGCCTGCCCCGGCAGGCCGCATCTGAAACTGGTGGTCGACAATTGCCGAAACACAAATGCCACCGGATGATCGCCAAAGCGGGCAGCGCAATTGACGTCGACAGGCCCGATCCTGTCCTCGAGCCTTTCGCAATGAACAACAGGTGCGCGCCGTCTTTCGAAACGGAACGACCGATTTCTTGAAAAGAAATCGGACCGGAAACTTTTGAAGTTTCCGTCACCCATACGCAAGGCGAGCAGCCCTGACGGACCTGCGCCGAAGGTCAGACAGGTCCCCCCGGAGGTCGATGGTTCAGACGAAAGCGGTGTCCCGGTCCCTGCCGGTCGTCGAATGCGGGTCTTGCGCCCGGGGTTCGGTGAGCCACGAAAAAGGGGCGGATCACTCCGCCCCTTTTCGCGTTCAGGTCGATCTGACCTCTCAGCCCGCCTTGGCGGTCTCGAGGCCGGAGCGGCGGTCGGTCAGTTCCTCGGCCACGAGAAAGGCCAGCTCCAGCGCCTGGGACGCATTGAGCCGCGGATCGCAGGCCGTGTGGTAGCGATCCGACAGATCCTCGTCCGTCAGGGCGCGCACGCCACCGGTGCATTCGGTCACGTCGGTGCCCGTCATCTCGAAATGCACGCCGCCGGGGATCGAGCCTTCGGCATTGTGGACGGCGAAGAATTCCTTCACCTCGCGCAGCACGCTGTCGAAGGGCCGGGTCTTGTAGCCGGTCGAGGACTTGATCGTGTTGCCGTGCATCGGGTCGCAGGACCAGACCACATTGGCGCCCTCTTCCTGAACGGCCCTGATCAGGCGGGGCAGATGCTCGCCCACCGCGCCCGCGCCGAACCGCGCGATCAGCGTCAGACGGCCCGGCTCGTTCTGCGGGTTGAGCGTCGACATCAGCGACTTGAGGTGACCCGTCGTCATCGTGGGTCCGCATTTCAGCCCGATCGGGTTCTGCACACCGCGGCAGAATTCGACATGCGCGCCGTCAGGCTGCCGGGTGCGATCGCCGATCCAGAGCATGTGCCCGGAGCCGGCCACCCATTTGCCCGTGGTGCTGTCGATCCGGCACAGCGCCTCTTCGTATTCAAGAAGCAGCGCCTCGTGGCTGGTGTAGAAATCCACCGATTCCATCGCGTGGCTCTGTTCGGACTTGATGCCCGCGGCCGACAGGAAATCGAGCGTGTCGGAAATGCGGTTGGCCATCTCGCGATAGCGTTCCGCCTCGGGCGCGTCGGTAAAGCCCAGCGTCCAGGCATGCACCTTGTGAACATCGGCAAAGCCGCCGGTGGAGAATGCGCGCAAGAGGTTCAGCGTCGCGGCCGATTGCAGATAGGCCTGCAACATCCGCTCGGGGTCGGGGATCCGGGCCTCGGGCGTGAAATCGAGCGCGTTGATGATGTCGCCGCGATAGGACGGAAGCTCGGTTCCGCCCACCGTCTCGGTCGGGGCCGAGCGCGGCTTGGCGAACTGGCCGGCCATGCGGCCCACCTTCACCACCGGCACCTTGGCGGCATAGGTCAGCACCATCGCCATCTGGAGCATGACCTTGAACGTGTCGCGAATCCCGTCGGCGGTGAATTCGGAAAAACTCTCTGCGCAATCCCCGCCCTGAAGCAGGAACGCCTCGCCGCGCGACGCGGCGGCCAGTTCGCCGCGCAGACGGCGGGCCTCGCCGGCGAAGATCAGCGGCGGATAGGACGCGATCCGAGCCTCGACTTCCCGCAATTTCGCCTCGTCGGTATAGTCCGGCATCTGAACCCTGGGCTTGTTGCGCCAGTCGGATTTGTGCCACTCGGTCATGTTTCAGCTCCGTTCGCAGATATCCCGCCGATCCGTTCGGAAGGAACAGGGCGGCTTATATCGGCACAAATGCCGGGGGCCAACGCCAAAAGCCCGGCAAATCGGGCAGGTTTGCCGGTTTTTAGGGCGGCGCAATCGCTCTTGTCCCGCTCCGGCAAACCTGTTCACATCGGACCTGTCCCAAAGGAGCGGCCGACTTGAGTCGGACGAAGGTGAATGAACGCGCAGTCGATCGGCAGGCCAAGACCGAATTCCGGCGATAACCGACGCTTCGTGTTCCTGCTGTTGGACAATTTCACATTGCTCTGTTTCTCCTGCGCGGTCGAGGCGTTGCGCATCGCGAACCGCATGGCCGGCGAAGAGGTCTATTCGTGGATCGTGGCCGGCGAGGACGGGACGACGGTGCGCTGTTCGGCGGGGATCGAGTTCAAGCTCGAGATGGGTCTCGACGAGGTGCAGCGCGACGACACGGTCATGATCTGCGGCGGCGTCGACGTCCAGAAGGCCAGCACCAAGCGCGTGCTCAACTGGGTGCGGCGCGAGGCGCGGCGCGGGGTCACGATGGCGGGCCTGTGCACCGCGGGCTACACGATGGCCAAGGCCGGTCTGCTGGATGGCAAGCGCGCGACGATCCACTGGGAAAACCACGACAGTTTCATCGAGGAATTCGACGAGGTCGAGTTGACGAAATCGGTCTTCGTGGTCGACGGCAACCGGATCACGACCGCAGGCGGCACCTCGTCGATTGACCTGATGCTGAAGATCATCGCCGACGATCACGGCGAATTGCTGGCCAACGCGGTCGCCGATCAGCTCATCTATACCCAGATCCGCACCGATCAGGACACGCAGCGCCTGTCGATTCCGACCCGGATCGGCGTGCGCCACCCCAAGCTGAGCCAGGTCATCCAGATGATGGAGCGCAACATCGAGGAGCCGATCAGCCCCTCGATCCTGGCCAAGGAGGTGGGCATGTCGACCAGACAGCTTGAACGGCTGTTCCGCCGTTACCTCAACCGCAGCCCCAAGCGCTATTACATGGAATTGCGGCTGTCGAAGGCGCGCAATCTGCTGATGCAGACGGACATGAGCGTGATCAACGTGGCGCTTGCCTGCGGCTTTGCCTCGCCGTCGCATTTCTCGAAATGCTACCGGGCGCATTACGACACGACCCCCTATCGCGAACGCGGCAGCCACGCGGCGCGGCTGTCGGTCTGAGCCGGGATGCGCGGGGCGGCCCGGATCCTGGGCGGCATCGTCGCGGCGGCGGTTCTGGCACTTGGCGTCGACCGCCTGATCCTGGCACCCATGCGGGTGGATCGCGCGCAGGCGGCGTTGCCCCGCGTGCCGCTGGGACAGGTTCTTGACGGGGTCGACAGCCTCGATGCGGTGGTCTTTCTCGATGACCGGGACGGGTGGTTCCTGATCGACGGCCCGGCGCGCGCCGCGGATCTGCCACTTGGCCTTTTCGATCCGGGCGCGCCCCATGTGCCGGTCTATTGCGGCGGCGACCGGGGGCACATCCTCTGGGCCGTGCGCGCGGCCCGCATCGTCGGGGAGGTCGCCGTCTGCGACCTCGGCCGGATGGACCTTGCCGCCCTGCGCGAGGTGGCCCTGCCCATGCGGATGGAGCGTGACCTTCTGACCGGCCCCGAGGTCGCGATTCTGGCGGCCGAAGTGGCGCAGGACCCGGACCGGGTGCCGATCACCCTGCCGGCGGAACCCGGCGACCTGCCTCTGGAACGTGTCGTGGTCCTGCCCTGGCTGTGGTCCGGGCCGGACCTGGCGGGCGATGCGGGACCCGACGGGTCGACCGGCGCGAATCTGATCGCCGAGGCGTTGGCCGGTCACGCAGGCGCCTTCGAGATCGAGGCCCAGCCCCGGACCGTGCCCGATGCATCCTTGCCGGGCGGCGGGCGCGCGCCCGTCCTGACCGTCGGTGGCGAAGCGGTGGTGGTCGAGGGTCTGGCCCGTGTCATCCGCCCCGTCTTTCGCGTGCGCTGCACCCAAGAGGCCTGCGCCGGGCTCGACGGTCTTGAGCCGGGCGACAGCCTCGATGTCTTTCGCGACAGGGCTGTCCTCGATGCCGCCCTCGCGGCCGCGCGCCCTGCCCCCCTGGCCCCCGCAGGAGAGCCGCCGCCCGACCGGGCCACGCTGCTGGACGATACCGTCGCGATCTCACCCGCGGGGGAGGTCCGCCATGCGGTTCGCATCGCCCGAAGGTTGACCGACCCGGCCGGGACAGAGTGACGCAACGAAAACCGCGACGGGTCGATGCCAAAATCCCTTTTCTTTGCCCGTTTGTCTGTCTAGCCTCGGACAAAGAAAAAAATCCAACTTGGGAGACTGCAAATGAAAAGACTGCTCATGGCATCCGCCGCGACGGCGGTGATCGCATCCGGTGCGCTGGCCGACGCCCATGGCGAGGTCAAGATCGGGATCATCCTCGGCTTTACCGGGCCGCTTGAATCGATCACCCCGGCGATGGGTGCGGGTGCCGAACTGGCGATCGAGGAAGTGAATGCCGCCGGTGGCATCATGGACGGCATGACCGTTGCGCCCGAGCGCGCCGACAGCACCTGCATCGACTCCGCCGCCGCGACCGCCGCGGCAGAGCGTCTGATCTCCTCCGAGGGCATTGCCGCGATCATGGGGGCGGATTGCTCGGGCGTGACCGGCGCGATCCTTCAGAACGTGGCGCGGCCGAACGGCATTGTCATGATCTCGCCCTCCGCGACCAGCCCTGCCCTGTCCACCGCCGAGGATGACGGCCTGTTCTTCCGCACCGCTCCTTCGGACGCGCGTCAGGGTGTCGTGATGACCGATGTCCTGATGGATCGCGGCATCACCGAGGTCGCGGTGACCTATACCAACAACGATTATGGCAAGGGTCTTGCCGACAGCTTTGCCGCCGCCTTCGAGGAGGCTGGCGGAACGGTCACGATCAACGCGGCCCACGAAGACGGCAAGGCCGACTATTCGGCCGAAGTCGCGTCGCTGGCCTCGGCCGGTGGCGAGGTTCTTGTCGTGGCGGGCTATACCGACCAGGGCGGCAAGGGCATCATCCAGTCCAGCCTTGATTCGGGTGCCTTCGACACCTTCGTCCTTCCCGACGGGATGGTCGGCCAGCAGCTGGTCGACGATATCGGCCCGGATCTGAACGGATCCTTCGGCCAGTTCCCCGGCACCGACAGCGAAGGCGCCGAGATCTTCCAGACGATGGCCGCCGAAGCCGGGTTCGAGGGCACCTCTGCCTTTGCACCCGAAAGCTATGACGCTGCCGCGCTGATCATGATGGCGATGCATGCCGCCGGCTCGACCGCGTCGGCCGATTACGCGCCGCTCATCATGGATCTGGCCAACGCGCCGGGCGAGCAGATCTTCCCCGGTGAGCTGGACAAGGCTCTCGAGCTGATCGCCGCCGGCACCGACATCGACTATGTCGGCGCGACCGCGGTGGAACTGATCGGACCGGGCGAGAGCGCGGGCAATTACCGCGAGATCGAGATCCAGGACGGCGCTATCGAGACGGTGCGCTTCCGCTGAGGGTCCTGGGCGCGCGCCGGGGCCGATGTGTCCCGGTCGCGCGTCCTGAATCTGAACGGGGCCGGAACCTGACCGGTGATCGCGTGCTGTGTCGCGCGATCACCGGTCCATGGGGAGATCTGCATGATCGCCGTCAAGGATTTGCACAAACATTTCGGTGGTTTTCACGCCGTCGACGGGGCCACTCTCGAAATCGCCCAAGGCTCCATCACCGGCCTGATCGGTCCGAACGGGGCCGGCAAGACGACGCTGTTCAACGTCGTGGCGGGGCACCTGAAACCCACCTCCGGCACGGTCACGCTTGCGGGTGAGGACATTACCGGCATGGCGCCGCACGAGCTCTTTCACAAGGGGCTGTTGCGGACGTTCCAGATCGCCCATGAATTCTCGTCGATGACCGTGCGCGAGAACCTGATGATGGTTCCGGGCGATCAGTCGGGCGAAGGCCTCTGGGCCGCGTGGTTCGGCCGGGCCCGGATCGAACGCGAAGAGGCCGAACTGCGCCGCAAGGCCGACGAAGTCCTCGATTTCCTGACCATCTCGCATCTTGCCGATGAAAAGGCCGGCAACCTGTCAGGCGGCCAGAAAAAGCTTCTTGAACTTGGCCGCACGATGATGGTCGACGCCAAGATCGTCTTTCTGGACGAGGTGGGCGCAGGCGTGAACCGGACATTGCTCAACACCATCGGTGATGCGATCATCCGGCTCAACAAGGAGCGCGGCTATACTTTCTGCGTGATCGAACACGACATGGATTTCATCCAGCGTCTTTGCGATCCGGTCATCGTCATGGCCGAAGGCAGGGTTCTCGCGACAGGCTCGGCCGACGAGATCATGAAAAACGAGGCGGTGATCGAGGCCTATCTCGGCACGGGGCTCAAGAACAAGGCAAAGGCGGGCTGAGAATGCGCGCCGATTGCCGGGGGTAAGGAAACTGACAATGGCCGCAGACCCGTTCCTGATCGGCGACAAGATGACCGGCGGCTATGGCCGCGGCGCCGATATCCTGCATGACTGCACCATTTCCGTCGAAAAGGGCCAGATTGCGGTGATCGTGGGGCCCAACGGCGCGGGCAAGTCGACCGCGATGAAGGCGATCTTCGGCATGCTCGACCTGCGGCAGGGATCGGTGCGGATCGACGGTGAGGATATCACGAAACTCTCGCCGCAGGCGCGGGTGCCCAAGGGGATGGCCTTCGTGCCGCAGACCTCGAACATCTTTCCTTCCATGACGGTGGAGGAAAACCTCGAGATGGGCGCCTTCCTGCGCCGCGACGACATTCGCAAGACGATGGCGCAGGTCTATGACCTGTTCCCGATCCTGGCCGACAAGCGCCGCCAGAATGCGGGCGAATTGTCCGGCGGGCAGCGTCAGCAGGTGGCCGTGGGCCGCGCGCTGATGACCCAGCCCAAGGTGCTGATGCTGGACGAGCCGACCGCGGGCGTCAGCCCCATCGTGATGGACGAACTCTTTGATCGCATCATCGAGGTGGCCCGTGCGGGCATCACCATCCTGATGGTCGAGCAGAACGCCAAGCAGGCCCTCGATATCGCGGATATCGGCTATGTGCTGGTTCAGGGACGCAACGCCCATACCGGCTCCGGACAGGAGCTTCTGGAGGATCCGGTCGTGCGCCGGACCTTCCTCGGGGGCTGACGGGTGGCGATGATCGCGCGCCCCAGCGATGCCGCGGCCATGACCGCCGATGATGGTGGCCGCCATGGGACGTGAGGTCCGGGCCCTTCCGGTGCCGGCGCAGATCGTTCTGAACGGCTATCGCGGGCGCAGCTTCATGACGTGGGAGATACCCCTCGGACAGGCGACCGTCCTGCCCCGCGAAGATGTCACGATCTATGCCGCGCCGGTCGAAGAGGGGATCCTCGCGGTCTTTACCCTGTTCGGGGACCGCGGGTTCGATTTCCGTCTGACACGGTCTGTGATCGACGCCGAGGGTTTCGAGACCGGGTCGGGCCAATGCTCGGACCCCGCAGCCGTCGCGGATACCGCCTCCGGTCCCGACCCCGCCCTTATTCCAGGGCCACATGACAAGATGAGCGAGCAAAGATGGATATCCTGAACGCCCTGGTGGCCTTTCTCAATTTCGTGTTTGTCCCGGCGATGACCTACGGAGCGCAGCTTGCGCTCGGCGCTCTGGGGGTGACGCTGATCTACGGCATCCTGCGGTTTTCGAATTTCGCCCATGGCGACACGATGGCCTTTGGCACGATGGCCACGATCCTGCTGACATGGGCCTTTCAGGCCATGGGGATCAGCTTTGGCCCGCTGCCGACAGCGCTTCTGGCGCTGCCCTTCGGGATCGGGATCACGGCCCTGTTCCTGCTGTTCACGGACCGGACCGTCTATCGGTTCTACCGCGTGCAGAAGGTCAAGCCTGTCATGCTTGTCATCGTGTCGATGGGCGTGATGTTCGTGATGAACGGGATCGTCCGCTTCATCATCGGGGTCAATGACATCAACTTTTCGGACGGCACGCGGTTCATCATCTCGGCGCGCGATTTCCGCGAGGTGACGGGCCTCGACGAAGGTCTGGCCGTCCGCACCACCGCCCTGATCACGCTGGTGACGGCGGCGGTCGCGGTGGCGCTCCTGTTCTGGTTCCTCACCAAGACCCGGACCGGGAAATCCATGCGCGCCTTTTCCGACAACGAGGATCTGGCGCTTCTGTCGGGGATCAATCCCGAACGGGTCGTGGCGGTGACATGGATCATCGTGGCGGCACTCGCAACGACGGCCGGCGTGCTTTACGGGCTCGACAAGTCGTTCAAGGCGTTCACCTATTTCCAGCTTCTGCTGCCGATCTTCGCCTCGGCGATCGTGGGCGGCCTCGGCAGCCCGCTGGGCGCGATCGCGGGCGGCTTCGTCATCGCCTTTTCCGAGGTCACGATCACCTATGCTTGGAAAAAGGTGCTGGTCTACCTGATGCCCGAACCACTCGAACCTGACGGTCTGGTCCAGCTGCTGTCGACGGATTACAAGTTCGCCGTGAGCTTTGCGATCCTGATCGTCGTTCTTCTCTTCCGCCCGACGGGCCTGTTCCGGGGACAATCGGTATGACGGATACGAACCGCAACATCCTTTACTTCGCGCTCATTGCCGTGCTGATCGTGGGCACCGGGATGGTTCAGGGCTGGAACCTGGCGCTGACGCTTCTGAACATGGGGGTGATCTCTGCGATCCTCGCGATCGGGGTCAACCTGCAATGGGGCTTTGCGGGGCTGTTCAACATCGGGGTCATGGGCTTTGTGGCGCTGGGGGGGCTTGCCGCCGTTCTCGTGTCGATGCCGCCCACCGAAGGCGCCTGGAGCGCGGGCGGCTTTCGCATTCTGGCTGCGCTGATCCTGGGGGCGGCGACCCTCACGGCGGCAGTCATGGCGCAACGCCGCATGGAAAAGGGACGCATGCGCACGCTCGCGACGCTTGCGATCCTCGTGGTCGGGTTCTTTGTCTTCCGGGCGGCGTTCGATCCGGGCGTCGAGGCGGTCGAGGCGATCAACCCCGCCGGCACCGGCTATCTGGGCGGCATGAGCCTGCCGGTCCTCATCGCCTGGCCCCTGGGCGGTGTGCTGGCCGCGGGGGCAGCCTGGGTGATCGGCAAGACGGCTCTGGGGCTGCGGTCCGATTATCTGGCCATCGCGACGCTGGGCATCGCCGAGATCATCATCGCGGTCCTCAAGAACGAGGACTGGCTGAGCCGCGGCGTCAAGAACGTGAGCGGCATTCCGCGCCCCGTCCCCTACGAGATCGACCTGCAACAGGATCCGGGCTTCGTGGAACGCGCGGCGGGGCTTGGCGTCGATCCGGTCTTGGCCTCGACGCTTTATGTGAAATTCGCCTACCTGATCCTTTTCGTGATCGTTCTCGCCATCGTGTTGTGGCTGGCACAGCGGGCGCTGAATTCGCCCTGGGGCCGGATGATGCGCGCGATCCGCGACAACGAGACCGCGGCCGAGGCCATGGGCAAGGACGTGAAGGGCCGGCATCTGCAGATCTTCATCCTCGGCTCGGCCATATGCGGCGTGGCGGGCGCGATGATGACCACGCTCGACAGCCAGTTGACGCCGACCTCCTACCAGCCGCTGCGGTTTACCTTCCTCGTCTGGGTCATGGTTATCGTGGGTGGATCGGGCAACAATTTCGGCGCGGTTCTGGGCGGTCTGCTGATCTGGTGGCTCTGGGTCATGGTGGAGCCGATCGGACTGGGCCTGATGCAGCTGATCACCGCGGGCATGTCCGATGGCAGCGCGCTGAAGGCGCATCTGATCGACAGTGCCGCACAGATGCGGCTCTTGACGATGGGTCTGATCCTGCTTCTTGTCCTGCGCTTCAGCCCGAGGGGATTGATCCCGGAGAAGTAGACGGGGGGCGCTGCCCCCCCGGCCCTGACGGGCCTCCCCCCCGGAGGTATTTGCAGAAAGATGAAGGGGCGCAGGTCGCCTAGCTGTCGAGCTTGCGCAGCCGCTTGAAGAGCGAGGAGGTATCCCACCGGCCGCCGCCCATCTTCTGCACATCCTTGTAGAACTGGTCGACAAGGGCGGTGACCGGCAGCGAGGCGCCGGTATCCTCTGCCGCCGCGAGGCAGATCCGCAGATCCTTGCGCATCCAGTCGACGGCAAAGCCATGCTCGAAATGGTCGTCCAGCATCGTCTCGTAGCGGTTGGCCATCTGCCAGCTCCCCGCCGCGCCACCCTTGATCACCTCCACCACCGCGCGGCCGTCAAGGCCGGCCTTCTCGGCGAAATGCAGCCCCTCCGAAAGGCCCTGGACAAGGCCCGCGATGCAGATCTGGTTGACCATCTTGGTCAGTTGGCCCGCGCCGCTGTCGCCGAGGCGCCGGCACATCTTGGCATAGGCGGCGATCACAGGCTCGGCCCGGTCGTAATCGGCCTGCGCGCCGCCACACATGACGACAAGCTGGCCATTCTCGGCCCCTGCCTGCCCGCCCGAGACGGGGGCGTCGACAAAGCCCACCCCGTGGCCGCGGGCGACCTCTTCCATCTCGGCGGTGACCTGTGCCGAGACGGTCGTGTGATCGACGAAGACCGCGCCTTCGGCCATCGCACCAAGCGCGCCCTCCGGCCCGGTGCAGACAGAGCGCAGATCGTCGTCATTGCCAACGCAGGCCATCACGAATTCCGCATCGCGCGCGGCCTCGGCCGGCGTCGGGGCCGATCGGCCGCCATGCTGCGCCACCCAGGCCTCGGCCTTCGCGGCGGTGCGGTTGTAGACGGTCACCTCATGACCCGCCGCGGCAAGATGTCCTGCCATCGGGTAACCCATCACGCCCAATCCGAGAAATGCGACCTTCGCCATTGCCTTGCCCCTTCGTGCCAGCCCTGTAAAACGGTGCGAGGATTGGTAACGGATGAGCCTGCGCCGTCAAGCGGTGCAGGCTCATCCCGCGGGGGAGACTGTCAGGGCATGGCGCGCGTTTTCCGGCTTTTGCTGCGGCTGACGACGGGTCTTGTGATCCTTGTCGTGGCGGCGATGTTCCTGGCCTATTACTTCGGCGCGCGGTCCTTGCCCGACTATTCGGCCGACCGGTCGGTCGCGGGGCTGATCGCCCCGATCGAGATCGTGCGCGACACCTCGAACGTGCCGCATATCTTCGGCGTGACGGACCCGGATATCTATTTCGGGCTGGGCTATGCCCATGCGCAGGACAGGATGTGGCAGATGACGATGCTGCGCCGCACGGTGCAGGGTCGCCTGTCCGAGCTGTTCGGAGAGCGCACGCTGTCCACAGATGCGCTGTTGCGCAGGCTCGATCTCTACAACCTTGCCTCGCAATCTCTGGCCGATCAGGATGCCCGCACGATCGCCGCGCTCGAGGCCTATTCGGCGGGGGTGAATGCCTGGCTGGCAGAGGTGAACGAGGGCGCATTAGGCCGCGGCGCGCCCGAGATGTGGCTGTTCAACCATCCGGTTGCCCCCTGGGTGCCGGCGGACAGCCTTGCCATCCTCAAGCTGATGGCGCTGCAATTGTCGGGCCATATCGAGGCCGAGGTGCTGCGCGCGCGCGTCTCGCTGGCCCTGCCCGACGACCGGCTGCGCGACATCCTGCCCGACACGCCGGGCAGTGGTCTGGCGGCGCTGCCGTCCTATGCGGCGCTGGTCGACGGGGTCGAGCCGTTGCGCTTTGCCGAAGGCGCGCGCCGCGAATTGGGGGCCCTGTCGCCTGTCAGCCCCCGGCCCCTGGCGGGGGCGTCGAATTCCTGGGCGGCGGCGCCGACCCGGTCGGCCGCGGGATCGACGATCCTGGCCAACGACCCGCATCTGGGCCTGACGGCGCCCGCGATCTGGTATCTGGCCCGGCTCGAACTGTCGACAGGCGGGGTCATCGGCGGCACCATCCCGGGGATGCCGGCGATCCTGTCGGGGCGGTCGGCCAATCTGGGCTGGGCGATCACCTCAAGCTACCTCGACGATCAGGATGTCTTCATCGAGGAGGTGAACCCCGCCAATCCCGATGAATACCGCACGCCCGATGGCTGGGCCCCCTTCGTCACCCGCGACAGCATCATCAACATAAAGGACCGGCCCGGCGTCACGCTGCGCCTGCAATGGACCGTCAACGGCCCGGTCCTGCCCCCCGACATGTATGACTTGCGGACGATCCGTCCGCCCGGCCACGTGACCGCGATCAGCTGGACGGCGTTGTCGCCCGACGACACCTCGATGAGCGCGGCGCTTGCCCTGATGCGGGCGCGCAATATCGACGAAGGGCTCGAGGCGGGCGAGGATTTTGTCGCGCCCTCGCAGAACCTTGTTCTGGCCGACCGAAACCGCATCGCCATGAAGGTGATCGGCGCGATGCCCCGTCGGGGCGCCGATCATGCAAGCCAGGGGCGTTATCCCGCCTATGGCTATGTCGAGGCGAACCGCTGGCTGGGCACCCTGCCCTACAGCGCCAATCCGCAATTCATCGACCCGGCCGGCGGGATCCTCGGCAACACCAACAACAAGGTGATCGACCGGCCCTTCCCGCTGCACATGTCGTTCGACTGGGGCGACACACAACGGGTCGAACGCTGGCGGTTCCTGATGCAGAACCGCGAGGTGCATACGCGCGAAAGCTTCATCGAGGCGCAGCTGGACACCGTCAGCTTTACCGCCCGCTCGCTCCTGCCGCTCGTGGGCGCGGATCTGTGGTTCACGGGCGAATCCGCACCCGAGGGCACGCCTGCCGGCCAGCGGCAGAAGGCGCTGGCCCTGCTGGCCGAGTGGAACGGCGAGATGAACGAGCACATGCCCGAGCCGTTGATCTATTCGGCCTGGATGCGCGCGCTGCAGGACCGGCTGATCCGCGACGAGCTGGGCCCGCTTGCGGAGGAGTTCACCCATGTCGAGCCGGTCTTCATCGAACGGGTCTTCCGCGACATCGACGGGGCGGGCGTCTGGTGCGACGTGATCCAGTCGGCGCCGACCGAGAGCTGCACCGACATGGCGCGGCTTGCCCTTGATGATGCGATCGTCTGGATCGAGGAGAATTACGGCACTTCCCTTGAATCGCTGCGCTGGGGCGATGCACACGTGGCGGCCCATGACCATCCGGTTCTGGGCGAGACTCCGATCCTGAACTGGTTCGTCAATATCCGGCAATCCACCTCGGGCGGCGACAACACGCTGCGCCGGGGACTGACGTCCGGAACCGACCCCGACCCCTTTACCAACGTGCATTCGGCCGCCTATCGCGGGGTCTATGATTTCGCCGATCCCGACAGTTCGGTCTTCGTGATCTCGACCGGGCAGTCGGGGCACCTTCTGTCACGCCATTACGACGATCTGGGCGCGCTGTGGCGCCGGGGCGAATATATTCCGATGTCTCTTGACCCGGCGCTGGCGCGGGCGGGCGCGGTGGGCGTCACGATCCTGCGCCCGAGGTCGGGGAACTGAAGATCGCGCGGGTGATCGCAAGGCCCAGCGTCGCCGATGTGGCCGACAGCATCGTGCCCCAGATCAGGTCGGTCCAGACCATCTGCCATGTCCAGCCCTTGAGGGTGGCGAGGTTCGTGAATTCGTAGGTGCCATAGCCAACGGCACCCAGGATCGCCGCGCCGAACCACACTGATCCCAGCGAGGCGCCGTCCCGCAGCGCGGGCACCGAGACGAACCACAACAGCGCGCCCACGAAGAACAGATAGAACACCAGCGCCGGCCCATAGCGCGGCGAATCGAGCAGCAAGTGCCCGATATCCCTGTCGAAAACCGGTTTCACGATAAAGCGCAGACCGACGATGTCGGCCGCCAGAAAGATCACCACGGTGACCAGGTAGAGAACGGTGATGGACATGGGCGGGCTCCGATCCGGATTCATGTTCATCTCGCCTAAACTTGCGAGCATTTCTCCCCTCTGACCTAGGGCGCCATTGCGAAATTGGTAAGGCTGGAGGGCGAGATTGCGGCCCATGCAGGAAATGCCCAAGATCATCGCGATCCTGATCGCCTTCATGTCACTGCGCAAGCCGGTGGACTTTGTGGTCAAGCCGCTCTTTGCCGGGCTCTTCATGTGCCTGTGCGCCTTTGCGGCCGAATTCTACCTGCACGGCGAGATTCTCGTCGATTTCGGCGATCTTGTCCTTGTGACCATGCTCGCCTCGCTGCCGTTTTCGGGGACGATATTCCTTGTCGTGACCTATCTCGACCGGTTGCAGGAACGGCTGTCGATGATGGCCCTGACCGACCCTCTGACAAAGCTGCCCAACCGCCGGGCCTTTCTCGACTGGACGGCCCGGGTGCTTGCGCGGATCGACATGCCCGAACAAGGGGTCCTGATGCTGATCGACGCGGATCGGTTCAAGCATGTGAACGACAATTGGGGGCATCCGGTGGGCGATCTGTGCCTGCAACGGATCGCCGAACGGCTGACGACGGAATTGCGCCCCTTCGACGTTGTCGGCCGGTTCGGGGGGGAGGAATTCGCCGTCTTCCTGCCCGGCGTCTCGATGGAGGTGGCCTTCGAGGTGGGCTCGCGCCTGTGCCGGCCGATCCGGATCGAGCCTGAGCAGCCGCCCGGACGGATCAGTCTGACCCTGTCGATCGGGGCAGCTCTTGTCCGCCACGGCGAGCCTCTGGCGGATATCCTCGTGCAGGCCGATACCGCCCTTTACCGGGCCAAGGCCAATGGCCGCGCCCGGGTCGAGATATGGGATGGCGGCCCGCTGCGCCCGTCGGCCGCGGCCTAGCCGTCGGCAGCCCCTGTCAGTTGCGCGAAGCGGGCCTTTTGCCGATCGTTCCACGTGACCCGGAATTCGATCGCGTCTTCGCCCTGGGTTTCGGCCTCGATCACGCCTTCCTGATACAGCCAGGCCCGCGCGCGCCCCGCATCCAGCGGCAGGCTGATCGTTTCCGTGATCGTTGCGGGGCGCAGCCGCCCCGCGATCTCGGCCACGAGATCGCCGACACCGTCGCCCGTGAGCGCGGAAATCAGACAGACATCCTCGCGGCGCGCGGCCTGCACTTCCATCGACTGACGCTCTTCGTCAGGAAGCTGGTCGGCCTTGTTCCACACCTCGATCATCGGGGTTTCGTTGGCGACGCCCAGGCTTGACAGGATCGCCTCCACATCGGCGGCCTGCTCATCGCTTTGCGCATGGCTGATGTCGCGCACATGCAGGACCAGATCGGCATCGGTCACCTCCTCGAGCGTGGCGCGGAAGGCCGCGACAAGTTCCGTCGGCAGATCCGAGATGAAACCGACCGTATCCGACAGGATCACCTCGTCGCCGGTCGACAGTTCGACCTTGCGCATCGTGGGATCGAGCGTTGCGAACAGCATGTCCTTTGCCATCACGTCGGCCCCGGTCATCCGGTTGAACAGGGTGGATTTCCCCGCATTGGTATAGCCGACCAGCGCCACGATCGGGAACGGCACCTTGGCGCGCGCCTTGCGGTGCAGGTCGCGGGTGCGCACCACCTTGTCCAGCTGCCGCCGCAGACGGTTGAGTTGGTCGTCGATGGCGCGGCGGTCGGCCTCGATCTGCGTCTCGCCGGGGCCGCCCACAAAGCCCAGTCCGCCGCGCTGCCTCTCGAGGTGGGTCCAGGCCCGCACAAGGCGCGTGCGCTGATAGCTGAGGGCCGCCATCTCGACCTGAAGAACACCTTCACGGGTCCGGGCCCGGTCGGAAAATATCTCGAGGATGAGGCCCGTCCGGTCGAGGATCTTGACGCCCCATTCCTTTTCCAGGTTCCGCTGCTGCACGGGGGTGACATGACCGTCGATCAGGACCAGCTCGATCTCCTGCGCCTTGAACAACTGGCCCAGCTCCTCGATCTTGCCCTTGCCGAACAGCTTGCCCGGATGGATGCGGGGCAGCCGCACCACCTGCGCGCCCTCGACCCTGAGCCCCGGCAGGGCCGCGGCCAGAGCCACCGCTTCTTCGAGTGCGGGATCGGCCTCGCGCGCGTCGCTGTCCGACCGGACATGCGGATGCAGCACGAATGCCGGAGTATCGGGAACCTTGCGGTCCACGCCGCCACCACGGGCGCCCTGTTTCATGATCGCTCCAGTTCGGGCCGGGCACGCAACTGGCGGACCCGCCCCGCCCGGCGGCTGGTGCGGATCGCGTCCGGCGGGATCAGTCCTCGCCGTCGTAGAGGTTGATCGGCTGCGACGGCATGATCGTCGAGATCGCGCTCTTGTAGACAAGCTGCGACTGTCCGTCGCGGCGCAACAGCACGCAGAAGCTGTCGAACCAGGTGATGACGCCCTGAAGCTTGACCCCGTTGATCAGAAAGATCGTGACGGGGACTTTCGTCTTGCGCACATGATTCAGGAACGCGTCCTGAAGGTTCTGCTTGTCGGCGGCCATGACCCGTTTTCCTTGCTCTTGTCGGCCTCTGCGGGGCCTCTCCCTCATTCTGGCCGATTATGTCTTGCCCGTAACTGACATTCCAGCCCAAATTCAAGGCATTGGATCGGAGTTGCAACCGCACCCCGCTCAACCGCGCCAGAATTCGGCATTAAGCAGCGCAACAAGAGCCAGCGTCTCGAGCCGACCGAGCACCATCACCATACCGAGGATGACCTTGGCCAGATCGGGAATCCCCGCATAGGAGATCGGGTTTTCCGCCGCGACGGTGGCCAGCGGCCCCGTGGTGGACAATGCCGAAACCGCCAGGATCATCGCCGTTTCGAACTGAACCCCCGTCAAGGCCAGAAGGAGCATGACCACCGCCACGCTCAGCGCGAACAGCATGAAGAAGATCCAGGCGATCCGCGCGCCCTGACGCCGGATGCGCCGCGCCGTCTGACCCGACCCGCCAACCGAGTTGGGATGGATCAGGCGGCCGATCTCCCGTTCGCCGTGGCGCAAGAGCGCATAGACCCGCAACAGCTTGACCCCGCCGGCGGTCGTTGCGACCCCGCCCCCCACAAGCGCGAGGCCCACGAGAATCAGGCCCGGCGTCTCGAGACCCGACCAGTCGGTCGCCCGGACCCATTGCACGGATTCGAACCCCGTCGTCGTCAGAAAGGACAGGACGGTGAAGATGCTGCCCCACAGGGCCGCGAAGGCTGCGCCCGCATTTCCGGCGCCGCGATCCTCGACCGCACCCACGTAGTGCCGCGCAAAAAGCAGAAGCGGGATCACGACGACAAGCACGACCGCGATCCGGATCTCGGGGTCGCGCCAGAGCGCGCGGTCGTCATCCGACAAAAGCCCGCGCGAGAATGTCAGCCGCGAGACGCCGAAGACGAGAAAGGCGAAGATCACCAATTCCCCCGCAAGGCCCGAGCCCGCGAATTGCGTGCCGCCCACGGGCGAGATACCCGAGGTCGCCAGAACCGACATCGCATGGCAGATCGCGGTCAGCGGCGTCTCGCCCGCCAGAAGAAGCGCCACCCACAGCGCAAGGGTCAGCATGACATAGATGGGCATGAGCTTGGCGCCGAACCGGACCAGCCGCTCGGACGGGGCGTGCAGATGTCGGCCTGCCAGTTGCCCCAGCGACGGATCCTCGCCCCTTGCCGCCGCGCGCACCTCGAATCCGCCGATATTCATCGGGGCAAAGACGGCAAGTGCCACGATCCAGATCAGCAGCCCGCCCAGCCAGCCCACCGTGGCCCGCCACAGATGCAGCGCCGGGGCGATGTCGCCCGGATCGTCAAAGAGCGTGGCGCCCGTGGTCGTGAAGCTCGAGATCATCTCGAACCAGGCGTGCAGGAAGGACAGGTCCGGCACGGCCTCGTGAAAGGGCACGGCAAACAGCACCGGAAGGATCGCGAAACTTCCCAGAAGTGCCGTCAGCTGAGTCTTGCCCAGATCGGCCCGGCGTTGCCCGCGCGTGGCCAGCCCGATCAGAAGCGTCAGGACCAGCGACATCATCATCGCGAAGAGAAAGGCCCGCGCGACGACGAAATCTCCGGTGGCCAGAGCATAGGCCGCAGGGGCCGCCATGCCCGCCGAGCCCACCGCCATGACCAGCACGATGAAGGGCAGATCCTCCAGCCGGGTGGTCTTGTCGCGTGTCTTTGCGGTCTTTGCCATCCCGCCCGCTCAGAAGAAGTCGATGGAGACCTGAAGCAGGCGTTCCACCTCCGGCACATCCGTCGACATGGCAAAGATCGCGACCACATCGCCCTCTTCGATGCGGGTGGAGCCTGTCGGTCGGACCATGTTACCACCCTTGACGACGCCGCCGATCAGAACGCCTTCGGGGAAGCCGATATCGGAAATCTTCTGGCCCGCCATGGGCGACGTGCCCAGGACCTGAGCCTCGATCACCTCGGCCTCGGCATCGCCGATCGAATAGACGCCGCGCACCCGGCCGTGCCGGATGTGGCGCAGGATCGAGGAGACGGTGGTGGCGCGGGGGTTGATATAGGCGTCGATCCCCAAGGGCTTCATCAAAGGGATCAGCGTAGGGTCGTTCAACAGGCAGATCGCGGTGCGCGCGCCCAGCTCCTTGGCGCGGACGGCGGCCAGCATATTGGTCTTGTCGTCATCCGTCACGGCAAGGGCCGCATCGGCCCGCGCCGCACCCGCCTCGTCGAGGATGCCCGCGTCCAGCCCGTCGCCATGCAGCACGATCGTCCGGTCCAGCGCGTCGGCGGCACGTTCGGCCCGGTCGCGGCTGCGCTCGATCACCTTGACGCGGGGGCGCTCGGCCCGGGCCTCGAGGGCGGTGGCGACGCCAAGCCCCACATTGCCGCCGCCGATGATGACGATGCGGTCCTGTTTCTTTTGCGCCTTGCCGAAGATTTCCAGCGTGCGGCCCATGTCGCGGGTATCGGTGAAGACATAGACATCGTCACCGAGGAAGATCTGGTCCCCCGCCATGGGTGCGAACAGCGACCCGTCGCGCCGGATGCCGACCACGATCGCGCGCAGCGTCGAGAACAGGTCCGTCAATTGCCGCAGGGGCGTGTCGACGATGGGACAGGCCTCGTCGATCCGGATACCCATCAGCTGCGCCTTGCCGCCGAAAAAGCTTTCGATGTCGAAGGTCGTGGGCGCGGCCAGCCGTTGCAGCGCGGCCTCGGCCACCTCCTTTTCGGGAGAAATCACCACGTCGATCGGCATGTGATCGCGGCGGTAAAGGTCGGAATAGATCGCGTCGAGATAGCTTTGCGCCCGAAGGCGCGCGATTTTGCGCCGAATGGCGAAGACCGAATGGGCCACCTGGCAGGTGACCATGTTGACCTCGTCGGAATAGGTGGCCGCGATGATCATTTCGGCGTCGCGGGCGCCCGCACGTTCAAGCACGTCGGGATAACTGGCAAAGCCGGTGATGCCCTGCACGTCCAGCGTATCGGTGGCACGGCGGACAAGGTCGGGATTGTTGTCCACGACCGTCACGTCGTTGCGCTCGCCGGACAGGTGGCGGGCGATCTGCCAACCCACCTGACCTGCGCCGCAGATGATGACCTTCATCGGAAGGCACTCCTGTCAGTCACAAGCCCGCCTGTCCTGCCAGATGCGCAGGCCATGGTCAATCTGGCACCCGGCGCCGCCATGTCCTGCCCGTCGGTCAGCCTTCGGCCGACATGGCATCGTCCTGGACGTGGGCCACGCGGCCTCCGCCCTTGGAGGAGGTCACCACGCCCAGCGATTTCAGCTTGCGGTGCAGGGCCGAGCGTTCCATGCCCACGAAACTTGCCGTGCGGCTGATATTGCCGCCAAAGCGGTTGATCTGGGTCAGCAGGTATTCGCGTTCGAACAATTCGCGCGCCTCGCGCAGGGGCAGCGTCGCCAGCCCGCCTGACAGGACGACCCGCCCCTCTTCGGCGCCGGTCTCTTCGAGGCTGGGCAGTTCCTTGGCGGTGATCGGGCCCGAACTGTCGCCGAGGATCAGCACACGTTCGATCACGTTCTTCAGCTGGCGCACATTGCCCGGCCAGACCATCGTCTGCAAAAGCGCGCGGGCATCGTCGGCCAGGGCGCGCATCGGCAGGCCTTGCGTCTTGTTCAGCTCTGCGATGAAATGCTCGGCCAGAAGCGGGATGTCCTCGCGCCGTTCCTCGAGGCTGGGCACCGGGATGGGCACGACGTTCAGCCGGTAGAACAGCTCCTGCCGGAACCGGCCGTCCTGGATCGCCTGGTCCAGATCGCGGTTGGTCGACGAAATGACCCGCAGATCGACCTTGATCTTTTCGCTGCCGCCCACCCGCTGAAAGCTTTGATCGACCAGCACGCGCAGGATCTTCGACTGCGTGCCCAGCGGCATGTCCGTTACCTCGTCGAAATAGATGACGCCGCCATTGGCCTGTTCCAGAAGCCCTTTCTCGATCCCCTTCTCGGGGCTTTCGCGGCCGAACAGCACCTCTTCCATGCGGTCGGGTTCGATCGTCGCCGACGAGACCGATACGAAGGGCGCCGAGGCGCGGTTGGAATTGGCGTGGATATAGCGCGCGGCGATTTCCTTGCCGCAGCCGGGCGGACCCGACAGCATGACCCGGCCGTTGGATTTGGTGACCTTGTCGAGCTGATTGCGCAGCGCGCGAAAGATCGCGCTGTCGCCCAGCATCTCGGAAGGCGGGGCGTCGCCGCGTTTCAATTCGCTGTTTTCCCGGCGCAGGCGCGAGATTTCCATCGCGCGGCGGATCACCACAAGCAACTGGTCGATATTGAAGGGCTTTTCGATGAAATCGTAGGCCCCCTGCTTGATCGCGGCCACCGCGATCTCGATATTGCCGTGGCCCGAGATGATCACGATCGGGATGTCGGGATAGTCGCGTTTGACGACCTTGAGGATGTCGATCCCGTCCATCCGGCTGTCCTTGAGCCAGATGTCGAGGATCATCAGCGCCGGCGGCGCCTCCTCGATGGCCTCCATGCATTCCTGCGAATTCGCGGCAAGACGCGTGTCGAACCCTTCATCCTTGAGGATGTCGGAAATCAGTTCGCGGATATCACGTTCGTCGTCGGTAATCAGGATGTCGCTCATACTCTCCTCACGCGGTTATTCTTGTTGAAGCCGTTTCCGCCGATTGTCGCACGACCGGCAGGGTGATGATGGCGGCGGCCCCGCAATGGGCGCCGGGGGCGAAGGGCTCTGCATCGACAAGCGTCAGTGTGCCGCCATGCTCCTCGATGATCTTCTTGACGATGGGCAGGCCAAGGCCGGTGCCCTTGTCGCGTGTCGTCACATAGGGCTCGAACAGGCTGACCCGGTCTGCGGGCAGGCCGATGCCGTTATCCGAAATCACGATCCGGACCCCCGCGTCGGAGGCGTCCATCGTGATGCGCACCTCGGGGACAAACCCGTCAGGCGCGCCATGTTCTATAAGGGTATCAATGGCTTCTCCGGCGTTCTTGATCAGGTTCGTGAAGGCCTGGCTGATCATCGTGCCATCCACATCGGCCAGAACCGGTGCTGCGGGCAGGTCGGCGCGGATCGCGACATCGGGCTGTCCCGCCTCCTGCAGGGTGACCACCCCGCGCAAGAGAGCCGCCAGATCGTCCTCGCGCAGATCGGGTTCGGGCATCCGGGCGAACTTGGAAAACTCGTCGACGATCCGGCGCAGGTCGTCGGTCTGGCGCACGATGACCTCGGTCATGCCGGCCAGCTTGACCGGATCGCTGACTTCGGCGCTGTATTTGCGGCGGATCCGCTCGGCCGACAGCTTGATCGGGGTCAGCGGGTTCTTGATCTCGTGCGCGATCCGGCGGGCCACGTCGCCCCAGGCGGCCATCCGCTGCGCCGAGACGAGGTCCGTCACGTCGTCGAACGCCACCACATAGCCCTCGAGCGTCTCGTCGCCGCGCAGACGCCGCGACATCCGCACAAGAAGCGTCTCCTGCTGGCCGCCGCGCACGAGGCTGACCTGTTCCTGAACGACATTCAGGTTCAGGTCGATCAGGCGCGAGAACAGGGGCCCGAATTCCGGGATCGCGACCGGCAAGGCCGCGTCGGGCCGACCGTCGCCCAGATCGAGAAGCCGCTGGGCCGACCGGTTGGCAAAGGCGATCCGGCCATCGGAATCGAGCCCCACCACCCCCGACGTGACCGAGGACAGCACCGAATCGAACAGCCGGCGGCGTCGCTCGATCTGATTTGTATTGTCGAGCAACTCTTCACGTTGTGCCTTAAGTTGGGTTGTCATCTGGTTGAAATATCGACCCAAAAGCCCAATTTCGTCATCGCCTTCATCTTCGATGACCTGCACGTCCAGATCGCCCGACCCCACACGCTGGGAGGCGCTGACAAGCCGGCCCACGGGCCGCGCGATGCCTTCGGCAAACCACAGACCCAGCGAGATTGCCGCGAGAATCAGGATCAGCGCAAAGCCCAGGTAAAGAAGCGCAAATTCGAACAGGAGCCGCCCGCGTTCGGTTTCAAGCTGTTCGTAAAGCGCGACGGTGGCCTGGGTCTCGTCCAGAAGGGCGAGGATCTCGCCGTCCACCTCACGCGTGACATAGAGATAGCGGTCGAGAAACGCATCAAGCGGGATCAGCGCCCGGAATTCGTTGTTGGGATAATCCTCGATGATGGCGACACCATCCTCTTCGGCGCGGTCAAAGGCGCCGCGCGCGGGTTCTTCGTAGCCAAACTCGTAGGATCGCGTGCCGCGCGCCCGGATCACTCCGCCGGAATCGATGACGAAAACCTCGACAAGACCGGGTTCGATCTGCTCCTGCCAGCGCCCGAGGGCCTGCCGGATCTCGCCATCCGACATGAAGAAGGTCTGTTCCCGTTCACGGTTGAGCCGGTCGGCCAGCGCCAGCCCGTCGCGCGAAATGTCCTGCCGATGCTCTTCCTCATAGGCCTCGGCCGCGGCCAGCGAGGTGCCGAGCACCGTGCGCACCCTGTCCGAGAACCAGCCTTCAAGCCCGATATTGATGGTCAGGACGGAAAACACGGCCACGATCACGGTGGGGATCAGCGCCAGAAGCGCGAAGGTGCCCGTCAGTCGCAGATGGAGCCCCGATCCGGCGGATTTCTCGCGCCGCGCGGTGATCATCTGCGCCACCCGCTGGGCCAGCAGCGCGGCCACGACAAGAATATAGACCAGATCGGCCAGGAGCACGATGCGCAGCGTCGGGGCCGTGCCACCCAGATCGAGAGGGCCAAAGGCGATATAGGTCAGAACCGCCAGAACCGGGCCGACGATCACGACACCAAGGGTTGCCGCGTTCCTCACCTGCCGCTGACGGCGCCAGCGGGTGAAGTTGTATATACGTCTGCCGGCCAGAGACCGCTGCACGAGTTACCGCCTTGTTGCTCGGGCAGATCGTGAACCGCCTGCCCTGTCCGCCTTTCCGCGATCCTCGATCGGCGCGCGATGCGACGAATGGGCCACGGTTCTGTTGCGGTTTTACATCAACTTGCGCCGTCGTGTCACGCGAATATCCAGATCGGTGATCTTCTTTCTCAGCGTATTGCGGTTGATGCCCAGAAGATCCGCGCATTTCGCCTGGTTGCCGCCCGTGGAATCGAGGCTGATTTCGATGAGCGGCGCCTCCACCTCGCGCAGGATCCGCTGGTAAAGGCCCGGCGGCGGCAGCACACCGCCATGCAGGTCGAAATAGCGCCGAAGATGCTTGCCGACCGAGGCGGACAGCTTTTCGCCTTCGCCGCCGCCGCGCAAGGGCTCCATCGCGGGCTGGCTGGCCAGAACCTGTTCGATTTCGCTGCGCGAGATTTCATCCTCGGGCGACGTCACGACAAGCCGGCGCATCACGTTTTCCAGCTGCCGCACATTGCCGGGCCAGCTATAGGCGCGCGCCAGTTCGAGCGCCGAGGGCGACAGGCGTTTCAGCGTCGCGCCCTCGCGTTCGGCGCGGGCAAGGAAATGCTCGGCCAGAAGTTCGATGTCATCGACCCTCTCGCGCAGGGCCGGCACCTTCACCGTCACCCCAGAGAGCCGGTAGAACAGGTCGTCGCGGAACTGCCCGGTTTCCATCGCGCCCATCAGATCGCCCTGGCTGGTGGCGATGATCCGGGGAGAGCTGTCGCCGAATCCATCCAGCATGCGCACCACGCGGGCCTGGCTGTCGGCATCCAGATCGGCCACCTCGTCGATCAGGATCGACCCGCCCTTGGCGCGGGCGACCACGGTCGACGGGCCTTCGACACCGGCCAGATCCCCGGCCGAAACCGTCAGGAACGGCAGGTTCCGCCGGTCGGAGAAATCATGGATGGCCCGGGCGATCAGCGATTTGCCCGTCCCGCTTTCGCCGGTCACCAGAACCGGAAGCGGCGTGTTCATCACCCGCGCGACAAGGCGGTAAAGGGCCTGCATCGCCGGGGTGCGGCCCACCAGCGGCAAGTCGTTGCTGCCCTCTTCGGTGTTGGTGGAACGGGGCTGCGGTGCCCGCCGCTTGACCTCCAGCGCACGGGCCGCGCGTTTCATCAGGTCGGGCAGGTCAAAGGGTTTGGGCAGGTAATCATAGGCCTCGGCCTCGGCGGCCTGTATCGCCGTCATGATCGTGTTCTGGGCGGAAATCACGATCACCGGCAGGCCCGGGCGCGCCTGCGAAATCCTGGGCAGCTGGTCCAGCCCGTTGCCATCGGGCATGACGACGTCGGAAATCACCAGATCGCCCTTTCCCTCGTCGACCCAGCGCATCAGCGTCACCAGCGAGGACGTGGCGTGGACCTTGCACCCCGCCCGGGTCAGCGCCTGTGTCAGGACCGTGCGGATGGTCCTGTCGTCGTCCGCCACAAGAACGGTTCCGTCCATGTTCTTACTCCGTCGTGCTATGGTCCGGCGACACGGATGGCGCCACCGGAAGGGAAATCCTGAAAACGGTTCGGCCCGGGACACTTTCGACTGAAATCCAGCCGCCCATCTGGCCAATGAGCTTGGAAACAAGGGCCAGGCCGAGGCCCGTCCCGTTCTCGCGGCTCGATACGAAGGGTTCGAAAATGTCGCCCGCGATCTCCGGCGCCAGGCCGGGGCCGTCGTCGATGACCTCGATCTGAAGCGGCAGCCGCGCCTGGCTGCCATCGTCGCGCCGCACGCGCAGCGATGCGTCATAGAAGGTATGCAGCCGGATCGTGCCGCCCTCTTCGCCGGCCTCCGACGCGTTCTTGATCAGGTTCAGAAGCACTTGCAGAAGCTGGTCGGCATCGGCGTGGGTACGGGGCAGAGAGGGGTCGTAATCCTCGATGAACGCCATGTGCGCGCCGAAACCCAGCGCGGCCGATTGGCGCGCGCGATCGAGGATGTCGTGGAGGTTGATCGCTTCGAGCTGCGGCGGCTGAAGGTTTCCGAATTCCTCCACCTGTTCGAGAAGCTTCACGATCCGGCGGCTCTCCTCCACGATCAGGTCGGTCAACTCGCGGTCGGCATTGTCGAGGTTCATCGACAACAGCTGTGCCGCCCCCGTGATGCCCGCCAGCGGGTTCTTGATCTCGTGGGCCAGCATCTCGGCCATGCCGATGACCGACCGGGCCGCACGGGCCGACGAGGCGTATTGGTGGATGCGGCTTGCGATCTCGCGGGGCGAGATGATCATGAGCATGATCTGGTCCTGCCCCTGAAGCGGCGCGAACTGGACATTGCACTGCATCGGCGCGCGTTCGCCCGATCCCACATCCACATCGTTGACGAAAAGCGGCGCGGATTTTTCCCGGGCGCGGGCGAACGCGCTTTCGAGATCGGCGTCGATCATCACCTTTTCCCAGAGATTGGCACCGATGAGCGCCTTGGACGACAGGTTGAGAAAGCTTTCGGCGGCGGGATTCGTCTCGAGGATCGAATCGTCGGGGCCAAGAAGAAGTGCCGGAACGGGAAGGGAATTCCACAGATGGGATTCGACGATCATGCGGCCACTCTTTCCCCGTGTGCCAGGGCGTCCGGCAACATCCCGAAGACCTGCGCCGGTGTGGTGGCCGTCAGGATCCCCCGCCTGAGCGCCGGGGGCGTGCGCGCCTCGTCCATGTACCAGCCCAGATGCTTGCGGGCGACGCGCAGACCAAGGCCCGTGCCGTAGAAGCCCAGAATCGCGTCGTAATGGCCCGCGACCATGGCCACGAAATCGGCGCCCGTCGGGATGTCGGGCGGCGGCGCGCCAAAAAGGCGCGCGGCGATCAGCGCGGGCTGCCAGGGCCGGCCCTGCGCGCCGCGGCCCACCATCACGCCGTCCGCGCCCGAAAGGCGCATCGCCTCGGCCGCACTCGACGCGTCCACGATGTCGCCATTGGCGATCACGGGGATCGAGACCGCCTCGCGCACGGCGCGGATCGCGGCCCAATCGGCCCTGCCCTTGTAGAATTGCTGCCGCGTGCGGCCATGGATCGTGACCATGCGGATGCCGGCCGCTTCGGCCCGGGCGGCGACCTGCGCGGCGTTCAGGCAATCGTGGTCCCAGCCCAGCCGGGTCTTGAGCGTCACCGGCACGTCGACCGCGCCCACCACCGCCTCGATCAGGCGCAGCGCGTGGTCGGGCTCGCGCAGCAGGGCGGAACCCGAATAGCCGCTCGTCACCTTCTTGGCGGGGCAGCCCATGTTGATGTCGATCAGCGCGGCGCCGTTGGCCGCGGCCATGCGGGCAGCCTCGGCCATCCAGTAGGGATCACGCCCCGCGATCTGCACCGCCGTTCCCGCCTGTCCAAGGCCCAGTTCGGCCTTTTCGCGCATCCCCGGCTTGGCCTGCACCATTTCCTGGCTCGCGATCATCTCGGAGACGACCCAGCCCGCCCCGAAGCCGCGCACCAGCTGACGAAACGGCAGATCCGTGATCCCCGCCATCGGTGCCAGTGCGACCGGAGGTGACAGTTCCACCCCGTCGAGCCGTATCGGTTGACCATCTTTCACGGTCTGTTCTGCCTTCTTATTGCGCACATGGCAGACAGTTAGCGCCTCGTGCAGTCACTCACAACGTTCAGGCGTGGTTTTCGTCGCCAAATTCATCGCTCGCCTAAATTTAGGGCAAACGGGCTTCGTCGCGGGAAGGAATTGCACCCGAGCCGGGCACAGCATAGGACAGAGGCGCAAGATACGGGTCGTTAACATGACAATTGCCGCCGTCATCGTGGCCGCCGGGCGGGGAATCCGCGCAGGTGGCGATCTGCCCAAACAGTGGCAGAGCCTGTCGGGCCGACCGGTCCTTTCCCACACGCTTGACGCGGTGCGCGCGGTGCCCGGGATCGGCGCGATCGCGCTTGTCATCCATCCCGATGACCGGCTGCTGGCCGAGGCGCTGGACCTGACCGGCATCACGCTCGTCGAGGGAGGCGCCACGCGCGACGCGTCGGTGCGCGCGGGACTCGAGGCGCTGGTGGCCGCCGCGCCCGACAAGGTGCTTATCCACGATGCGGCGCGCCCGGTCCTGAGGCCCGTTCTGGCGCAACGGGTTCTCGACGCGCTGGACCGCACCGACGGGGCGGCCCCTGCCCTCGCCGTCACGGATGCCCTGTGGCGCGGCGACGACGGGCTTGTCGCGGGCACGCAGGACCGCGCGGGACTATACCGCGCCCAGACGCCCCAGGGCTTTCGCTTCGAGGCGATCCTTGCCGCCCACCGCGCCCATCAGGGGACCGCTGCCGATGACGTGGAGGTGGCGCGCCGGGCGGGTCTTGCCATCGCCATCGTGCCGGGGGATGAGGACCTGCTGAAGATCACCATGCCGGGCGATTTCGCCCGGGCCGAGCGGGCACTGGAGGGCGCGATGGATATCCGGACGGGCAATGGCTATGATGTCCACCGTTTCTGCGAGGGCGATCACGTCGTGCTGTGCGGCGTGACCTTGCCCTTCACCAAGGGGCTGGAGGGCCATTCCGATGCCGATGTGGGCATGCACGCGGTGACCGATGCCATCTACGGCGCGCTGGCAGAGGGCGATATCGGGCAGCATTTTCCGCCCTCCGATCCGCAATGGAGGGGGGCGGCAAGCCATATCTTTCTCGAACATGCCTGCGCGCTGGCACGCGGGCGGGGGTTTCGCATCACACATGCGGATTGCACGCTGGTTTGCGAACACCCGAAGATCGGGCCCCATGCCCTTGAGATGAAAACAGAAATGGCCCGGTTGATGGGGCTTGATCCGGGTCAGGTCAGCGTCAAGGCCACCACCTCGGAACGGCTCGGCTTTACCGGCCGGGGCGAAGGGATCGCGGCGCTTGCCACCGCGACGCTGGTGCGCCCGTGATGCGGCTCATCGCGACATTCTTCTATGTGGGGCTGTTGCGCCCTGCGCCGGGCACTTGGGGGTCGCTGGCCGCCTTGCCGGTGGCCTGGGTGATCCTGACGCTTGGCGGTTGGGCCGCACTGGTCGTGGCGACCACCATCGTCTTTTTCGTGGGGCTGGAGGCGGCCCGCACCGAGGCCGAGGCAAGCGGCGATCACGATCCGTCCCACGTGGTGATCGACGAGGTTGTCGGACAGTGGATCGCGCTTCTTCCCGTGGGCATCGGCGTCGCCATGACGGGGGCCAACCTTCTGGCCCTCTGGCCCGGCTGGGTTGCGGCCTTTGCCCTGTTTCGCGTCTTCGACATCCTCAAGCCGGGTCCGGTCGGCCGCGCCGACAGGCGCGGTGACGCGACGGGACTGATGATGGACGATGTCTGGGCGGGGGCGTTTGCCGCGATCGGTGTCGTGGTTCTGGCGGTGCTGGCACATGCCGGGATGCGGCTGCTGTGACCGGGGCGGCGGAGGTCCTTGACCTGGCGCGCGCCCGCGGCCGGATGATCGCGACCGCCGAAAGCTGCACCGGCGGCATGATCATCGCGGCGCTCACCGATATCGCGGGCTCCTCCGACGTGGTCGATCGTGGTTTCGTGACCTATTCCAATGCCGCCAAGATCGAGATGCTGGGTGTGCGCGTCCAGACGCTCGAGGCGCATGGCGCCGTCTCCGAAGAGGTGGCGGCCGAGATGGCGGCTGGGGCACGGGAAAGGTCGGCAGCAACGCTCGCCGTGTCGGTGACCGGGATCGCGGGGCCCGGCGGGTCGGAGCACAAGCCCGAGGGCCGGGTCTCTTTCGGCCTTGCGACGGATCGCGGGGTGCAGGTCGAAACGGTCGAATTCGGCCCTCTGGGGCGCGACGGGGTGCGCAGGGCGACTGTCGCCCATGCCATCGCGATGCTGCACGCCGAACTTGATCGCGCCCTGCCCTGACCCGCAAGATGCGGGGGACTACCCCGAATAGTCCGGCTTGCCTGCCAGAAGAGCGCTGAGCGCTGGCAACGCCGCGCCGTCGGTTGCCTGACGCAGCGCATTGGCGCGGGCCTCGCCCAGAAGGGCGCGGGTCTTTCGGTCGATCCGCTCTGTCCGGGCGGCCAGCGGCATCTGCGCATCGAGATCGTGGAACAGCTCGATCCGGGCACCCGACGCCGTGGTGATCGTCACGCGGGCCTGCATGTCGCTCAACCCGTCATCGGCCAGAACCGCAACCCGGTCCCGCATCGCGCAAAGCGCGGGGTCGGTGGCCGTCGCGTCCGAAAAGCTCGAGATCGCGGCGGTATCGACACCCCTCAGCGCCATGGCCGCGGTCATGCGATAGCTGAACTTGGCCTCAAGCCCCGTCTTCGGCGCCGCGATGGCACAGACGCGCAGCCAGCGCGGATGGGTGGCAACGGTTACGCTCTCGACCTGCTCCTCGATCCTGTCGGCGCCGGCCAGCGCCTCGAGCATGGCGTGCAGCCCATGACAGCAGGCATGAAACTTGTGGCTGACGCTGCTCATCGACCAATCCTCGCCCAGCCCGTCAAAGGCATCTGCCGCGGCTGTGCCTTGATGGGTGGGCCCGAATCCCTGCAAATCCGACAGACCGCGGGCGGCGGCCGTCATGCCGGCCCGCGCCAGAAGGGCGGCCTCCACGCCCGTCTCGGCGGCAAGGCCCGCATTGTAGGGTTTGCCCATGGTGCCGAACTGCGCCTTCAGACCCGAGGCCCGGGTCGCGGCGAGACCGATCGCCATGCGGGTCGTGCGGGCCTCGAGGCCGAGAAGCCGCGCCGCGGCCAGCGTCGCGCCAAAGGCCCCGGCGGTGGCAGTCTGGTGAAACCCGGTCTCGTAGTGACCGCGCCCCAGCCAGATGCCCACCCGGATCGACGCCTCCGCCCCGATCAGGGCCGCATCGAGCATCGCGTCGAGCGTGGCGCCGGTCTGCTCTGCCAGTGCAAGGGCGACGGGGATCACCGCGACAGACGGATGCCCGATATGGGCGAAATGCGTGTCGTCGTAATCCAGCGCATGCGATGTCGCCCCGTTGAAAAGGGCGGCCTCGGCCGGGCGCGCGCTGCCGCCGCCGATCAGGGTTGAGGGGCCTGTGGCGCCGGCCAGATGGGCGCGCAGGATCCGCGAGACGGGCTCGTCGACCCCGGCCATGCCGCAGGCCACCCAGTCCCGCAGCGACAGCCGCATCACGGCGCGGGCCTCGGGCGTCGGGGTGGCGGTCGCGGCGAACCGCGCGAGGATGTCCTCGGGGCTCATGTCACCGGGTCGTAGATCTCGTGGGCGCGCTTTTCGAAGGCGCGCACGATCCGCTGCATCGCCTCATTGAAGAACATGCCCGCCGCGCCCTGAAGGATGCGGTTGAGAAACTCGAAATCGACCTCGAAATGCACCTCGCATCCGGCTTCTGCGGGATGAAAGGTCCATGTGCTGTCGAGATAGCGGAACGGGCCATCGATATAGGAGGTGTCGATCTTCATCTGGGCCGGCCAGAGCGTCACCCGGCTGCCGAACCGTTCGCGGAACACCTTGAACGACACCACGAGGTCGGCCAGCATCACCGTATGTCCGCCCATGTCGTCGACAGACCGGATCCGGGCCGCCGCCGTCCAGGGAAGGAATTCGGGATAGCGGGCCACATCGGCCACGAGGTCGTACATCTGTTGCGGAGTGAAAGGCAGGGTCCGTGTTTCGGCGTGGGCAGTCATTCATCCGGTCCGTCTTGGCGCGCCTGTGCTCCATGTCAGAGGGTGAGGGGCAGATTCAAGGGGGCTGCGGCGGCATGCCCCTGCCCTGTCGCCCATGGGGCGCACCCCGTGCAGGGGTGCGAAGGTCTTGCACGCGGCCGCAAACCCCCTATCAATGCCGCGTCCGATATTGCACAAAACGCCGCGACCCAAATCGCAAGCGAGAGGCCCTGGCCCATGCCGTCCCCCGCCTATGAAATCGACGAGATGATCTCGGCCAAGACAATCGCGGCCCGGATCGAGGATCTCGCCCGCGAGATACGGGCCGAATTCCGCGACACCGAGAAATTGGTCGTCGTGGGGCTCTTGCGCGGGTCGTTCGTCTTCATCGCCGATCTGGTGCGCGAACTGGACCTGCCGGTCGAGGTCGATTTCCTCGAAGTGTCGTCCTATGGCGATGCGATGGAATCAAGCCGCGAGGTGCGGATCTTCAAGGACCTGCGCGGCAAGATCGAGGGGCGCGACGTGCTGGTGGTCGAGGACATCGTCGATACCGGCCACACGCTGGCCCATGTGACGCGCTTTCTGGGCAACCGGAACCCGGCGCGGATGCGCACCATCGCGCTTCTGGACAAGCCGTCGCGCCGGGAGGTGGATTTCACCGCCGACTGGATCGGCTTTACCATCCCCGACGAATTCGTCGTGGGCTACGGCATCGACTACGCCCAGCGAAACCGCAACCTGCCCTTCATCGGCAAGGTGCGCCTGCCCGAGGAGAGCGGGGCGTGAACTACCTGCATTGGCTCTTGCGCGCCAAACGCTGGGCCACGCATCCGCCGCCCATGAGCCGGGTGATCCTCGTGGTGGCGATCATCGCCTTTTGCGTGGCGCTTGTCGCGGTCGAGCGCACAGTGGGCCTGCCCGACTGGATGTCGGCCGAACGCGCGCGGCCGCCCGTCATTCGCTGACCCCAATCATTTGCTTACGTCCGGTCGCAGGCCGGGACAGGGCGCCTCGCCTGCCAGCCAAGGGGCCTCGGCCGCGATGGCCTCGGCCAGCCTGCGCCGGATCCGGGCCAGCCGGGGCAGATCGGCCAGATCGGCATGGCTCGCCACCCAGATCGGGACACGGAATTCGGGCACCCCGTCGCCGATCGGGACAAGGCGCGGATCGTCGCGGCCGAGGAATGTGGGCAGAAAGGCCCGCCCGACCCCGTTGGCCACCATCTGGTGCAGCGCAAGAAAACTGTCCGCCGCCCCCGTCATGTCGAGGTCGTGGCCATGTTCGGCCATCCATTCCGCCGAGGCGACGCGCGCCAGTGGCCCGCCAAGGCCCAGCCATCGCGCCTGTTCGCCCCGGACCGGCGCAAAGGCCGAGATCGACAGTTCCGCCGCCTGCACGCCCTCAAGATCGCCGGGAAGCCGCAATGCCGGCCGCACGGTGATCTCGGCCCGAAGCCGGCCAAGATCGATATGGGTATTGGTCGAACATATCTCGAGCGCCACGTCACAGCCCTCGAGCGCGCCGAAAAGGCGCGGCAAGAGATAGGTGCACAGGCTGTCCGTCGAAGTGACCTGAACCCGGGTCAACGCGCCCTTCTGCGGGTTTCCCGACATCTGTTCGACGCGGTTCATCGCCGCCGCCGCATCGCGCCCCGCGCCGATCAGGCCCATCTTGCCGGGCAGGACCGTGTATCCCTGCGCCGCCCGGTCGAAGACGGGGCTGCCATGGGCCTCTTCAAAGGCGGTGACGCGGCGCAGGACGGTCGCGTGGTTGACGCCGATGGCCTTGGCCGCCGCGTTGACGGAGCCGTGTTCGGCAACGGCGAGGACAAATTTCAGGTCATCCCAACTGGACTTGTGCATGACTGACGTAGGCTTCCGCATAAATGATGACTGGGCCAGCGACGGACTTGGGCTAGGTTCTTCAAATAATCAGTTCACAGGGAGGTCATAATGACCCGGATCATTCGTCTTTCGGTTCTCGCGGCTGCCGGTATCGCAGTTGCCGGAACGGCTTTCGCACAGAATAACGATCCTGCGGCCGCCGCGGTCAAGGCGCGTCAGGCGCATATGGAGCTATATTCCGCCAATCTCGGCGTTCTGGGCGGCATGGCGCAGGGACGCATGGACTACGATGCCGAGGCAGCGCAGGCCGCCGCCGACAACCTTGCAGCGCTGGCCTCGATGAGCCAGCGGTTCTACTGGCTACCGGGAACCCATGTCGGCGCGGTGGAAAACACCCGTGCGCTCGAGGCGATCTGGGCCGAGGACAGCACCATCGGTGACGAGGCCGCATCACTGGTCGAGGCTGCCGCCGCGATGCAGGAAGCCGCGGGCGGCGGTCTTGAATCTCTGCAAGGCGCGATCGGCCCGCTTGGCGCATCCTGCGGCAGCTGCCACGAAAGCTATCGCCAGTCGAACAACTGATCCCTGCCGAAGGCGCCCGGGATGATCCGCTGGATACTTGCAACAAGCGCCCTCGCCGTAGTGGCGGGGGCATGGGTCCTGTCGGGGCCCGATCCGCTGCCCGATGATGCGCTGGCGGGCCTTGTCCCCGATGCCGCGAATGGCGAAAGGGTCTTCATCGCGGCAGGCTGTGCCTCGTGCCATGTGGGACCCGAGGCCGATGGCGCGGTCGACGCCCCCGTCATGTCGGGCGGAAAACGGTTCGAGACGCAGTTCGGGACCTTCATCGCGCCCAACATCTCGACCCACGCGGAGGCCGGGATCGGCGGCTGGTCCGATCTCGATATCGCGAATGCGGTTTTGCGCGGCGTATCGCCCGAGGGCGCGCATTATTACCCGGCCTTTCCCTATACCTCCTATGCCCGGGTCTCGTCGCAGGACATGGTCGACCTGATCGCCCATCTGCGCACGATGCCCGCCGATCCGACCCCGAGCCTCGAACATGAGGTGGGTTTCCCGGTCAGCATCCGCCGCAGCCTCGGTTTGTGGAAACGGGTGGCATCGGGCCCCGATGTGATCGTGCCGGGTGAGTTGTCGCCCGAGGAAGAGCATGGGCGCGTCCTGGTCGAGGGGCTGGGCCATTGCGGCGAATGCCACACCCCCCGCAATGCCCTGGGCATGACAGATTACGGCGCCTGGCTTGCCGGTGCGGCCGAACCGGCGGGCGACGGGCGGGTGCCCGCCATCACCCCCGATGAACTGGGCTGGACCGCCTTCGACATCGCGGAATACCTGTCGAGCGGCTTCACCCCGAGCTTTGACACCGCCGGCGGCGACATGGTCGAGGTGATCGCCAATACCGCGCGCCTGTCGTCCGAGGACCGCGAGGCGATCGCAGCCTATCTTCTGGTCGTGTCCGGTTCGGGCAGCTAGCAGCCCCCGGCCGCGCGATACCAACTGTTAAGACCTCTGTGGGATGACTTGGCCGTGTCTCTTGGGAGAGTTTCATGTTGGTTTCCGATCCTGTTGTTGAAAAAGTCCCCCCCCTGCCCCTCCGCACGCTCGAGGCCGAAGAATCGGCCGGGCCCGCCGACCTGATCGAAGACGCGCTCACGGCGATACGCACCCATCTGAACATGCCGATCGGATACCTGTCCGAATTCAGCGGTGATCAGATCGTTTTCCGGTCGGTGTCGGCGCCCGGTCTCGAACACCTGATAAAACCCGGTGATCAATGGCCGCTTTCGCAGGTCTATTGCCCGCGCGTTCTGGACGGAACCTTGCCCAACCTGATCCCCGATACGCGGGACATTCCGTTCTGCAGCACGCTGGACGTGACCGAATCGGTGCCGATCCGCAGCCATGTCAGCCTTCCGATCTACCGGACGGACGGGTCGGCCTACGGGATGTTCTGCTGCCTGTCGCCCGAGCCGAACAGGTCTCTGAACGACCGTGATCTTGCCGTGATGCAGACCTTCGCCAATCTCGCGGCCCGGCAGGTCCGGCTGATCGAGGCGCGGGAGTCCGAGCTTCAGCGTTCCATCGACCGGGTCCGCCGCATCCTTGATTCGGGGGCGTTCAATACCGTCTATCAGCCGCTTTATTGCCTGAATTCGGGCCGGGTGACCGGACTCGAGGCGCTGACGCGGTTTCGCTCGGACCCCTATCGCAGCCCCGACAAATGGTTCCAGGAGGCCGGTGTCGCCGGGTTGGAGCTTGACCTCGAGGAGGCGACATTCCGGCTGGCGCTCCGGGCCTTCGACACGCTGCCGGAGGATGTCTATCTCTCGCTCAACGCCTCTCCGGCGCTGGTCTGCGACCGGCGCTTCGACCGGATGCTCGAAGGTCTGCCGCTGCACCGCATGGTGCTTGAGATCACCGAACACCATGACGCGCCGGGCCAGGACCTGTTCTTCCGCAGGCTGTCGGCCTGTCGCCTGCATGGCCTGCGGATCGCGATCGACGATGTGGGCGCGGGCTATTCCGGTCTTCAGCGCATCGCGGCCGTGGCGCCCGACCTGCTGAAGCTGGACCGGTCCATCACTAGCGGGATCGATCAGAGCCCGTCACACCGCGCCGTCGTTGCCGCCCTGCGGCATTTTGCCGGCGAAACGGGCGCCCTCGTTCTGGCCGAAGGTGTGGAGACGCGGGCCGAGGCCGAGATGGTCAAGTCGCTGGGTATCGGGCTGGCCCAGGGCTGGCTGTTCGGCCGCCCCGGCGCGCTGGATGAACTGGACCTCGACCGCCGGATCGACATCGCCGCCTGATCGGCGCAGGGCGCACCGCCAAGCGCCGAAAGATGGCAATTGGCGCCTCAGGCAGGCCCCGCGGCCAGTGCCTCTGTCCGGGCCTTGCGCAGGCGTTCGAAATCGTCGCCCGCATGATAGCTCGACCGTGTCAGCGGTGTTGCCGACACCATCAGGAAGCCCTTGCCCCAGGCCGCCTTTTCATAGGCCGCGAATTCCTCGGGCGTGACGAAACGGTCGACGCGGTGATGCTTGGGCGTGGGTTGCAGATACTGGCCGATGGTCACGAAATCCACGTTCGCGGCCCGCATGTCGTCCATCACCTGAAGGACGGCCTGCTTGTCCTCGCCCAGACCCACCATGATGCCCGACTTGGTGAACAGACCGGGATCCAGTTCCTTGACCCGCTGCAACAGCCGGAGCGAATGGAAATAGCGCGCGCCGGGGCGCACCTCGGGGTAAAGCCCGGGCACGGTTTCCAGGTTGTGGTTGAAGACATCGGGCCTTGCCGCGACGACAACCTCGAGGACCGCTGGGTCACAGCGCAGGAAATCGGGTGTCAGGATCTCGATCGTGGTGCCGGGAGACTGGCGGCGGATCGCGCGGATGGTCTGGGCGAAATGTTCGGCCCCGCCATCCTCCACGTCGTCGCGGTCGACCGAGGTAATGACCACATGGTTAAGGCCGAGTTTCTTGACCGCATCGGCAACCCGGCCCGGTTCGAACACGTCCAGCGACTCGGGCGGCTTGCCGGTCGCGATGTTGCAGAAGGTGCAGGCCCGGGTGCAGACCTCGCCCATGATCATCATGGTGGCGTGACCCTGGCTCCAGCATTCGCCCACATTGGGGCAGCCCGCCTCTTCGCAGACCGTGACAAGCTTGTGCTCGCGCATGATGTCGCGCGTCTGCCTGTAGCCTTCGGATGTGGGGGCCTTCACCCGGATCCAGTCCGGTTTGCGGGGCTGGGCATTGTCGGGCCGATGCGCCTTTTCGGGATGGCGCTGGGCCGGGATCTTGAGGTCGCGCAACTCGCTCTCCTGCGATGGGCATTGCAATCTGACCAGAGCATAGACCATTCGACAGGAAAGCCCAATCGCCGCCGTGCAAGACCGGGCACCGGCGCGCGCATGGCTCGGTCATCCGATCATCGGCCCGTGCGGGCCTTCGGCGGCCTCGTAATGGCGCAACAATTGCGTCAGCGCGATGCGCAGGACGATCTTGCCCGACCGGGCCGACCAATCCATCCGCTTTTCGAGGGTTTCCATTCCTTCAAGGTGGCAGCAGACGCGCAGGGCAACCTCGCCCAGCCCGCAGCCCAGGCTGCGCAGGGCCGCGGCCACCCTTTCCTGCGCGGCCCAGGCCGCCGACGACGCCTCCGACGGGGCCACGGGGCGCGGGGCGTCATCCTCCTCGAGAAAGGCCAGCCAGTCGACCTGTGCGCCGGGCAACAGGGCGGCCAGTTCGAAATCCTCGCGCAACCGTTCGCCGGCCGAGACAAGGGCCCGCGACAGGAACGGCTTGCCCGACCTGTCGCGCCGCCGGGCAAGGCCCACAAGCGGGCTTTCGGCCAGGCTGTTTCGCATGTGGTGAAGCAGCGGGTCGGCCGCGGCCGGGTCGAACCGGGCCGCCCCTTCGGCAAAGCCCTGTCGCGCGGGCCGGCCCGTGCCGCCCGACAGGATCATGTCCTTCAGGGCGGTGCGCCCCGCGGCGGTGATCTGGTAGCGGGCCACACGTTTTTCGGGCGCGCGGCTTTCGATCCATTCCTTCAGGGCCAGCGCCTGGGCGATCTCGCGCGGGACGGTCGCGGTGCGTTGCGTCTCTCCGTCGGGGCCCTCGCGCAGGACGACGGCCGTTTCCATGTCGCGCGCAACGGCAAGGATCGCCCCGGATTCGGTCATCCGGCGCAGCACGCGCACCAGCTCGTCCATGATGTCGAGCATGTCATCCGGGCCCCGGTCGCCGGTCCGGCCCGACCCGCGGGCAGGCATTCCGGAGCCGTTATCCGGCATGGCCTTTACGCAGCGGGACAGCCGCCGCAACGCGCCGTCCACCAGCGGATCGTCCCGGCGCGTCTCGAAGCGCCGGATTTGCCGCAATATCGTCGAGGCATGGACATCGGCCTGCCGTGCGATCTCGCGGATCGAGGTGCCGCTTTCGGTATGGACCAGATAGTGGATGGCCGGTGCCGGCACCCAGTCGGGAAGGCTGTGAGAGGGCGTCTTGCTGTGTGACCGTGGCTTCATGAGTTCCGTTTCCAGTGTCATGGTGAACGAATGGCGAGAGCCGATCCGCTGGCAGCGCATACATCTTAAAATTGTATAAATTACACATTTCTTAACGATCTGCGCTTTCGGCGAATATTGTTTCAAAGGGATAAACGGTCCTGAGTGCTGCGCACTTAGGATGTCATCCTGGCGCAACACACGTTCAGATTGTGCAATCCTTTCCTGACACTTTTCGAACCTGGCAAGGGGAAGCTGACAATGCAGGACATTCAATCAATGATCGCCGGGCTGAAGCGGCCGCGGCTTCTGGTGCGGGCGGCACGATTCGGGGTCGACGATTACGACCGGGCGCAACGCCTGCCGAGGCTTCTCGACAGGTCGGTCGCGCCGGGCACGGGCGAGGCGATACTTCTCTTGCTGGAGCGCGAGGCCGATCTCGACCTCGCCCGCCGGACGAGGTCACCCGATTATGCCGTGTCGCGCCATGTCGACGTGCTGATCGCGCTGATGGGCGAGGCGCGGGCCCTGCGCCACATGCGCCCGGCCGTCGCGCCGCTGCGCACCGGACCCGAAGGGATCAGGTAAAGCTGTCGGGCTCCGCGGCCTTGCGCGCGGCCACGAACTGGTCGAGCGCCTCGGCAATCGCGGGGTCGAGGGGCGGCTGCTGGTAGGTGTCGAGAAGCTTCTTCACCCGCGTGGCGGCCAGCGTCATCGTGTCCTGCGCCCCCTCTTCGGACCATGTCTCGAAGGGTTTGTAATCCAGCAGGTCCGACCGCCAGAACGCCGTCTTGAAATTGGCCTGGGTGTGGGCGCAGCCCAGATAATGCCCGCCGGGGCCGACTTCGCGGATCGCATCCATGGCCTGGGCTTCCTCGTCATGGGCGACACCGCGGGCAAGATGGTGAAGGATGCCGAGCTGATCGGCGTCCATCACGAATTTCTCGAAGCTTGCCACAAGGCCGCCTTCCAGCCAGCCGCAGGCATGAAGCATGAAGTTCACCCCCGACAACAGGCCCATATTCAGGCTGTTGGCGGTTTCATAGGCGGCCTGGGCGTCGGGCAGTTTCGATCCGCAGAACGACCCGGCCGACCGGTAGGGCAGGTTGAGCCTGCGCGCCAGCTGGCCCGCGCCATAGGTGATGTGGGACGCCTCGGGCGTGCCGAATGTGGGCGCGCCCGAATTCATGTCGATCGAGGTGACGAAGGCACCCATGATCACCGGCGCGCCAGGGCGCACAAGCTGGCTGTAGGCGATGCCTGCCAGCGCCTCGGCCAGAACTTGCGTCAGCGTGCCCGCCACCGAAACCGGCGCCATCGCGCCGCCCACGATGAAGGGCGAGATGATCGCGGCCTGGTTGTTGGCGGCATAGACCTCGAGCGCGCCCATCATGATGCCGTCGAAGGTCAGCGGCGAGTTGATGTTGATCAGAGAGGTCATCACCGTGTTCTGCTGAACGAACTCCTCACCAAAGAGGACTCCCGCCATATCGACCGAATCCTGCGCGCGGGATGGTTCGGTGACCGAGCCCATGAAGGGCTTGTCCGACAGGGTCATGTGCGCGTGCAGCATGTCGAGGTGGCGCTTGTTCACGGCCACATCGGTGGGCTCGCACACCGTGCCGCCCGAATGGTGCAGCCATTTGGACATGTAGCCCAGCTTCACGAAATTGCGGAAATCCTCGATCGTGGCATAGCGGCGCCCGCCTTCGAGGTCGCGCACGAAGGGCGGGCCATAGACCGGCGCCAGCACGAGGGACCTGCCCCCGATCTCGACCGAGCGTTCGGGGTTGCGCGCATGCTGGACGAAACGCTGCGGCGCCGTGGCGCACAGATTGCGCGCCAACCTGCGCGGGATGCGGACCCTCTCTCCCGTCACGTCGGCCCCGGCCTCGCGCCAGCGGTCAAGCGCTGCGGGGTTGTCGACGAAATTCACGCCGATTTCCTCGAGAACCGTGTCGGCGTTGTATTCGATGATCTCGAGTGCCTCTTCGGTGAGGATCTCGAAATTGGGGATGTTGCGCTCGATGAACCGCGCGGTCTCGACGGAGATCGCGGTGCGCTCGGCCCGGCGCGCGGCGCCGCCGCCCCCCCTGCCCCGGCGTGCTGGACGTGCGCTCATGGTGCCATCCTCCATGGAGAATCCTCGACAAGTTTCGCGGCCGTCTGATCTGGCCTGTTGCGCGAGTGATATCGACTAGGGCAAGGGACAAATTCTCGGATTGCGTCTTTTGCGGCGCGAAAGCGACATCCGCGCATTTCGTGATGCCGCAAATACGCCAGCCAGCGCCGGCGGGGACCATCTAGCGGCGCAGAAACTCCGTCAGCCGGGTCAGCATCAGCTCGAATCCCGGCTCCTGCGGCAACAGGATATGGTTGCGCCCGGGCAGCCGGACGAATTCGGCCCCCGCGATGCCGGCCGCGATCTTCTGGCCCTGGCTCATCGGATGGATCGCATCGTGTTCGGCGTGAAAGACCAGCGTCGGTGCACGCACCTCGGCCAGAAGGTCGGTGACGAGAAAACGGTCGATGACCTGGCGCAGCGCGACGGCCGTTTCGGGATCGGCGGTCGCCAGTTGCATCTCGACCATAGCGTCGCGCTGCGCCGGCGTGGCGTCGGGAACGAAAAGCGTGCAAAACGCCGACATGAAGGCACTTTCCCGGCGCCCCAACCGGCGCGGATCATGTCGAGATTGTGGCATCCGACACGTTGGTGCCGTGCCAGACCTCGGCGATCAGCCGGTCGCGGGACAGAACCTCCATCGGGTGACGCGCCAGAAGCACGATCAGGTCAAAGACCTGCGGCTCGAGATGCACCTCCTCGCCGCCGCGCCGCAGCTGCCGGCTTCGCGGATCGATGCGACACTCACGAAACCCGATTTCCATGTGCTCATAACGGCACCGCTTCGGATATCGGGCAAGTCCCAATCACATCACAAGAGAAAGACAAGGAATTCGAAAGGGTCTCTTCAGGTGCTCTTCAAGCGGGGGGGAATGCGCCGTGGCACAAGAGGGAAAGACCAGATGAAAGGCCAGACCGATGAGCACCTACACCTTCCCCCCGATCCGCCGCCGCCCCGATGGCTCGATCGACACGGACCATTACATCGCCCGCGCCCGGGACGAACGCAGCGCCGCGGCGCGCCAGATGGCGGCAAACCTGACCCGCCCGGCCCCCACACAAGCGACGCCCGCCACAGGCAGGCGCGGCCTCCTTGCGGCCTTTGGCCGGCGCATCGGCAGCGCCTAGATCACCCGGCCGGGCAGGCCACCCGGACCCGGGGAGATCCCGTGCACCGAAAAAGCGCCCCGGGGCTTTCTGCGGTGCACGGGATCGCGTCACGCGGGCCTTGCCGGCCTCGCGGCAAGGCAGTAGAGCCTGCCCATGACCAGCACAGAGCATGACCGCCTTCTCATCATCGATTTCGGCAGCCAGGTGACGCAGCTGATCGCGCGGCGCCTGCGCGAGCTGAACGTCTATTGCGAAATCCATCCCTTCCAGAAGGTCGATGACGCGTTTCTCGCCGAGTTCGCCCCCCGGGCCATCATCTTTTCGGGCGGGCCCGATTCGGTGATGCGCGACGGGTCTCCGCGGCCACCGCGCAAGGCCTACGAGATGGGCGTCCCGATCCTGGGCATCTGTTATGGCCAGCAGGTGATGATGCAGGACCTCGGCGGTCGGGTCGAGGCGGGCGAACATGCCACCGCCGAATTCGGCCGCGCCTTCGTGGCACCCACCGAGGCGACCGACCCGATCCTCAAGGGCTGGTTCTCGGGCGCGCGCGAACAGGTCTGGATGAGCCATGGCGATCACGTGGCCGAAATCGCGCCCGGCTTCGGGGTGCTCGGCACCTCGCCGGGCGCGCCCTTCGCCATCACCGCCGATCCCGAACGCCACTTTTACGCGGTTCAGTTCCATCCCGAGGTGCATCACACGCCCAACGGCGCGATGCTCTATCGCAATTTCGTCGAACTCGCAGGCTTCAAGGGCGACTGGACCATGGGCGCCTACCGCGAGGAGGCCGTCGCGCGCATCCGCGAACAGGTGGGCGACGCCAGGGTGATCTGCGGGTTGTCGGGTGGCGTCGACAGTTCCGTCGCGGCGGCCCTGATCCACGAGGCTGTGGGCGACCAGCTGACCTGCGTCTTCGTCGATCACGGGCTTTTACGCCTGAACGAGGCCGAAGAGGTCGTGGGCATGTTCCGCGATCACATGAACCTGCATGTGATCCACGCGCAGGAGCAGGAGTTGTTCCTGGGCGAACTCGACGGCCAGAGCGACCCCGAGACCAAGCGCAAGATCATCGGGCGCCTCTTCATCGACGTCTTCCAGAAATATGCAAGCGGGATCGAAGGTGCCGAATTCCTGGCGCAAGGCACGCTTTACCCCGACGTGATCGAATCGGTCAGCTTTTCGGGCGGCCCGTCGGTTACCATCAAGAGCCACCACAATGTGGGCGGCCTGCCCGAGAAGATGGGCCTGAAACTGGTCGAGCCTCTGCGCGAGCTGTTCAAGGACGAGGTGCGCGCCCTGGGCCGCGAACTGGGGCTGCCCGATCACTTCATCGGGCGCCATCCCTTCCCCGGCCCCGGCCTCGCCATCCGGTGCCCGGGCGAGATCACGCGCGAAAAGCTCGAGATCCTGCGCCGTGCCGATGCGGTCTATATTGACCAGATCCGCCGCCACGGCCTTTACGACGAGATCTGGCAGGCCTTTGCCACGATCCTGCCGGTGCGCACCGTGGGGGTGATGGGCGATGGGCGGACCTATGATTACGCCTGCGCGCTGCGCGCCGTCACAAGCGTCGACGGGATGACGGCGGATTACTACCCGTTCAGCCACGAGTTCTTGGGCGAGACCGCGACCCGGATCATCAACGAGGTCAAGGGCATCAACCGGGTGACCTACGACATCACCTCCAAGCCCCCCGGCACGATCGAGTGGGAATAGGCCCGCGCCGGATCCGAATTTCGCGAAATTCGGACCGGGTCACCAAAATTCTCGAATTTTGGTGCAGCACCCGGATCAACCGCGATCAGCCCTGATCAGCCGCGGCGATGAGGTCGGCGGGCACGTCACCCACCGAACAGGCCCGCAGATCCGACGCAGCCGCACCACGCGCGAACCACTCGGCCCGCGCCGCAAGCCCGATCGACACTTCGGGCCCGGCCCGCACCGGGCGGCGCCCCCAATGGGCCCCGGTCATGGGTTCGGCGTCAAAGAGCGCGTCGATCCGGGGCGGCTCGATCCCGGCTCGCGCGACCAGAAACCCGGCCAGGCATTCGACCTGCCGCGTCACCATCCCCCGCAACTCCGCCTCGCGGTCACGTTCGGCCATGATCGCGTTCAGCGCGATATCCGCGATCCCGTAACGGACCTGAAGCCCGTGGCCATAGAGATGCGCCAGCGTGTAAAGATCGCGGCTGTCGCCCTGGGGCGCGAGATAGATGGTGTTGTCTGTCGTGCAATAGGCCGCATGCCCCGCCACGCCTCCGCCGCAGACCTCCGCGACATCCGCCACGATCCGCACCTGCGGCGCACGCGGAAAGGCCGCCTCGGTCGAGGCGATCAGCCTCTCGAGCGGCGATTGAGCGGCGGCGGGGCCTGCCGACACGGCGGCGACCGCAACGCAGAAAAGGATCAGGGTCAGATGGTGCATGCGCCACCATAACCCGGCAGATACCCGATTGCGAAGGCTTGACGCCCTGCCGGGCCTGTGACCAATTCTGCGGATGACAAATCCTTCGATCCGCGCGGCCTTCTGGATGACCGGGGCCATCGCCTCGTTCACCGCCATGGCCGTGGCCGGGCGCGCGGTGAGTTTCGAGCTCGATACATTCGAGATCATGCTCTACCGCTCGCTCGTGGGGATGGTGATCGTGATCGCCATCGGTGCTGCCCTGGGGCGTCTGGGCGAGGCCCGGACACGCCGGATCCGGCTGCATGCCTTCCGCAACCTTGCGCATTTCACGGGGCAGAACCTGTGGTTCTTCGCGATCACGGTGATCCCGCTGGCCCAGGTCTTCGCGCTGGAATTCACCACGCCGATCTGGGCGATCTTCCTGTCGGCGCTGTTTCTTGGCGAACGCATCACGCGCTACGGGATGATCGCGGCGGGCCTCGGTTTTCTGGGGATCCTTCTGGTGGCCCGGCCCGAGGCCGGCGGGGCAAGCGCGGGCATCCTCGCCGCCGCAATGGCGGCCGTGGCCTTCGCGACGACGGCCGTTTGCACCCGGTCGCTGACGAAGACCGAGACGATCTTTGCCATCATGTTCTGGCTGACCGTGATCCAGGCGATCTTCGGCCTTGTCTGTGCGGGTATCGACGGGGATATCGCGGCACCCAGTGCGGCCACGGCGCCCTGGCTTCTGCTGATCGCCTGCGCAGGGCTTCTGGCGCATTTTTGCCTGACCAATGCGCTGTCGATCGCCCCGGCCAGCATCGTCATGCCGCTGGATTTCGCACGCCTTCCGGTCGTGGCGATCGTGGGCATGCTGCTTTATGACGAGCCTCTGGAACTGGTCATCTTCGGGGGTGCCGCGCTGATCTTCCTTGGCAATTACATCAATATCACGCGCGGTCAGGCGCCTGCACCGGCCCCGGCCGTCAAATGACGCGGTGTCCGCCTGCGATCTGACGCGGGGTTTGAATTGACCGCGCGCGACAAAGACACCTACCGTTCAACATCATCTTGTCGGATCAATGGGAGGATCCATGAAAGTTCTTGCGGTTTCGGGGGCGGCATTGATTGCGATGACGGGCCATGTTCATGCGGTCGGTCTTGACCGGTCCAACCAGAATATCGGCGCGATCTTCGCCGACGGCAACGCGGTCGAGTTGAGTTTCGGCTATGCGATGCCCAATATCACGGGCGCCGATCTGCCCGAATTCGGCGGCGCCTCCTATGACGGTGTGGCGGAGGCGTTCAGCCAGCTTGGCGCCAGTTTCAAGTTCCAGTTGACCCCCGAAATCTCGGCGGCACTGATCTTCGATCAGCCCTTCGGTGTCGACATCCTCTATCCCGGTTCGCCCGCGGCAACGATGCTCGGCGGAACCGAGGCCCGGCTCGACAGCCAAGCACTGACGGCCGTGGGGCGCTATGAATTAAACGAGAATTTCTCGCTCCATGCCGGTGTTCGGGGCGAGCAACTCACCGGCGACATCACGCTTGCCGGACAAGCCTATGGCGGGATCAACTACAACGTCGAACTCGAAACCAGCACGGGCTTCGGCTACCTCGTCGGTGCGGCCTATGAGCGGCCCGAGATCGCCATGCGCCTTGCGGTCACCTATTTCAGCTCGATCACGCATGAATTCAACTCGATCGAGACGTTCAACGGCGCCGTGGTCAATCCCGGCAGCCCGACGGAAGTGGAAACACCCGACGCGATCAACATCGACTTCCAGACTGGAATCGCGCCGGACACGCTTCTCTTTGGCCAGATCCGGCATGCGCGCTACTCCAGGACCATCGTTGCGCCGGACTTCTTCGCCGGCAATATCGGCACCAGCCTGACCGATATCGATGACGGGACGGCCTTTTCACTGGGCGTCGGCCGGCGGTTCACCGATGAGTTTTCGGCCTCGCTCAGCATGGGATACGAGGCACCGGGCGATGTGCTTGTCTCGCCGCTGTCGCCGACCAATGGCAATGTCTCGGTCGGGGTCGGGGCCGAATACCAGCTGACCGAGGCGTTCTCGATCGGCGGTGGCGTGCGCTACACCGTCTTCGGCACGGCGCAGCCCGAAACATCGGATACCGCGCGGGCGGAATTTGCCGACAACGACGCGGTCGCCGTGGGCCTTCAGGTGGGCTACAGCTTCTGACGTGCAGGCTGGTCCCGCCCCTTTTCTCAGGGGCGGGGCTGGCGCGGCCAGAAAACGTCTGGCCCCCGCTGCGGGACGCGGCTAGCAAAGGCGCCATGATCTACAACAGCGCACAGCACTGGCGCGACGCGCCCAAGAAACGCCTGCTGGTCATGGGAATGTCCGGTCTGGGCAAGACCCACCTTTCCGCGCTTCTGCGCGATGCGGGCGGGTGGTTCCACTATTCCATCGATTACCGGATCGGCACCCGCTATCTGGGCGAGGCGATCACCGACAACGCCAAGCATCACGCCATGCAGGTGCCTTTCCTGCGCGATCTGCTCCTGACGGATTCGATCTATATCGGATCGAACATCACCTTCGAGAACCTCGCCCCCGTCTCCACCTATCTGGGCAAGCCGGGAAACCCGGCAAGGGGCGGCCTTCCGATGGAGGAATACCGCAAGCGCCAGGCCCAGTTCCGCAAGGCCGAAGAGGCGGCCCTTCTCGATACCGGCCATTTCATCGAACGGGCCGAATGGCTGTATGAATATCCGCATTTCATCTGCGATACCGGCGGGTCGATCTGCGAATGGGTCAATCCCGACGACCCGTCCGATCCGATCATGTCGCATCTGTGCGCCCGGACCCTGATCCTTTGGATCGAAGGATCCGACGCCCATACGGCCGAGCTGATCCGCCGGTTCGACAAGGCCCCGAAACCGATGAGCTATCAGCCCGAATTTCTGGAAAAGGTCTGGGCGGATTACCTTGCCCGGCAGGGCTGTGCCGAGACGCAGGTCGATCCCGACGCCTTCATCCGCTGGACCTATGCGCAGGCGCTGGCCCACCGTCAGCCGCGATATCGCGCCATGGCCGATCGCTGGGGCCTGACCGTCAAGGCCGAGGCCGTGGCCGAGGTGCGGACCGAGGCGGATGTCGTCGAGATGGTCGCCGATGTTCTCGCCGAGAGGGACAGGCGGATATCCCTGACTTGAGATCGCGCAAAGATGCGCCTATCTGATTGCCTCCACCTGGAAAGTTGAATGATGCCGATCAAGCTTCCTGCCACCCTGCCCGCCTATGACGTCCTCACCCGCGAGGGCGTCATGGTGATGAGCGAGGATCAGGCCGCGCGGCAGGATATCCGGCCCCTCCGGATCGGGCTTCTCAACCTGATGCCGAAAAAGATCCAGACCGAGACGCAGTTTGCCCGGCTGATCGGCGCGACACCGCTTCAGATCGAATTCTCGCTGATCCGCATGACCGATCACGAGACACGGAATACCGCCGCCGAACACATGGAAAGCTTTTACCGTCCCTTTGCCGAGGTCGACGAGACGGGCGAAAAATTCGACGGGCTGATCATCACCGGCGCCCCGATCGAACATCTTGCCTTCGAGGAGGTCACCTACTGGGACGAATTGACCCGCGTCTTCGACTGGACACAAAGCCATGTGCACTCCACTTTCGGGGTCTGCTGGGGCGGTATGGCGATGATCCACCATTTTCATGGCGTGAAGAAACACATGCTGGACGCCAAGCTGTTCGGCTGTTTCCGCCACATGAACCTTGCCCCGGAAAGCCCCTATCTGAGGGGGTTTTCCGACGATCTGGTGATGCCCGTCAGCCGCTGGACCGAAATGCGCCGCGACGAGATCGAGGCGGCGGGCCTGCCGATCCTGCTGCATTCCGACGAGGTGGGCCCGGCCCTTGTCGTGGACCCGGATCACCGCGCGCTCTATGTGTTCAATCATTTCGAATATGACAGCGGCACCCTGAACGAGGAATATCAGCGCGACCTTCTGTCCAATCAGGTCGAAGGCGCGGAAATCAGCGTGCCGGTGAACTATTTCCCCGGTGACGATCCCTCGCAGCGCCCGCCCAACCGGTGGCGCAGTCATGCCCACCTGCTTTATGGAAACTGGATCAACGAGATCTACCAGACCACCCCCTATGACATGACCGCCATTGGCCGTTAGGATGGCTCTTCTTGTCCTTGCCCTGCTGATCGTCGCGGCGATCCTGCTGACGGCATGGCGGATCCAGGGTCGCACGGCCGAATTCGAGGCGCGGTTCCCGCCGGAGGGCCAGTTCGTCGAGGTGGACGGCACCCGGGTTCACGCGGTCGTCATGGGTGCCGGACCCGATCTTGTCCTGATCCATGGTGCCGGCGGGTCGACCCGGGATTTCACCCAAGGCATTGCCCAGCGTCTGGCCGAAGATTACCGGGTCATCGTCCTTGACCGGCCCGGGCTCGGCTACACCGATCAGATCGCCCCCGCCCATGGGCGCGCCTTCACGACGGCGGCCGCGACCATCGTCGAACAGGCCCGGCTTCTGCGCGGAGCGGCGCTGGAAATGGGGGCCACGAGACCGATTGTTCTGGGCCATTCCTACGGCGCCTCGGTCGCTCTGGCCTGGGCCGTGACCTTTCCCGACGATATCGCGGCCCTTGTCGATGTGGCGGGGCCAAGCCTGCCCTGGCCCGGCGATCTGACGGCCTATTACCGGATCAACGGCTCACTTCTCGGCGGGATCGTGGTGCCGCCCCTGATCGCGGCCTGGGCGCCGGCCGCCACGATCGAGGCCGCGGTCGAGGGCGTCTTCGGCCCCGACCCGGTCCCTGAGGGCTATGCCGCCAATGCCGGCGCCGAACTGGTCGTCCGCCCCCGGTCCCTGCGCTCGAACGCCCGGCAGGTGAATTCCCTGCGGCCCCAGATCGTGGACCTTGCCCCGGCCTACGCGACGCTCGACCTGCCGGTCGAGATCCTGCACGGCGACGCGGACGAGACCGTGCCCCTGACGATCCATTCCGGGCCCCTGTCGGATCTGATCCCCGGCGCCTCCCTCACGGTGTTGCCGGGGGTCGGTCACATGCCGCACCATGCCCGGACCGATGCCCTGATCGCGGCGATCGGCCGGGCTGCAGCGCGCGCCGGATTGCGCTAGGGGTCGCGCGTCTCCATATTATCAACAGGTTGAGGAGTGCGAGCCCATGACACTGCCATTCGACGGCGCGATCAGCGCCTTCTTCGACGCCCCGGAACAGGCGCATCTCAAGGCGGTGATCGACGGCGCCGAGAAGCACGATGTCACCAATCCGCGTTTTCCCTATCCCGAACGCTGGGACAAGAAGGACTACAAGCGCACCCTTGACGACCTCCAGATCGAGCTGGTCAAGCTTCTGGCCTGGGTGCGCGAGACGGGCGCCCGCGTGGCGATCGTCTTCGAAGGTCGGGATGCGGCCGGAAAAGGCGGCACGATCAAACGGTTGCGCGCCAATCTTAATCCTCGACACGCGCGCGTCGTGGCGCTGTCGAAACCCACGGACCGCGAACAGGGACAATGGTATTTCCAGCGCTATGCCCAGCATCTGCCCACCGCCGGCGAGATCGTGATCTTTGACCGGTCGTGGTATAACCGGGGCGTGGTCGAACATGTCTTCGGCTTCTGCACGCCCGAAGAGCGCGCGCGCTGGTTCGACCAGGTCAGCCCCTTTGAAAAGCAGTTGACGGATGACGGCATCCACCTGTTCAAGTTCTGGCTGAATGTGGGCCAGGCAACCCAGCTCGAGCGGTTCCTGAAACGCGAGAGCGACCCGCTCAAGCAATGGAAACTCAGCTGGATCGACGTCGAGGGGCTGAAGAGATGGCAGGCCTATTCCGACGCCATCCACGAGACGCTCACCCGGACCGACACCGCCTTTGCGCCCTGGACGGTGATCCGGGGCGATGACAAGCGCCGCGCCCGGGTCGGCGCGATCCGCGAGGTTCTCGACGCGCTGCCCTATGCCGGCAAGACCGCCGAGGCGATCCCGGCCCCCGATCCGCGGATCGTAGGCAGCGTCGCGGCCTGGCAATCGCTCTGGACACGGGAATAGCCCTTGGCCAAGCGCGGCTATCATCACGGCAACCTGCGCCAGGCGCTGGTCGATGCCTGCCTCGCCCTGATCGAGGAAAAGGGGCCGACCGGCTTTACCCTGTCGGAGGCCGCGCGCGAGGCCGGTGTGACGCCGGCCGCTGTCTACCGTCATTTCGAGGGCCGTGACGACCTGATCGCCGAGGCTGCGTTGCAGGGCTACGACATCTTTGGCGAGTTGATGGAATATGCCCATGACAAGGGCCAGCCTTCCGCGCTTGCGGCCTTCGAGGCGGTGGGCCGGGCCTACCTTGCCTTTGCACGGCGGCATCCGGGGCATTACGTTGCGATGTTCGAAAGCGGCATCTCGATCCAGCGCACCCCGGAGCTTCACGCCGCTGCCCGCCGTGCCATGGGCGTTTTCGAACGGGCCGCCGAAGAGTTGAGCCAGCACATCCCCGAAGACCGGCGCCCGCCGCCGCAGATGTTCTCGGCCCATATCTGGGCGTTGAGCCATGGCGTGGTGGAACTGTTCGCCCGCGGCTCTCCGGGCACGCAAAGCCCCTTTGCCCCTGAAGACCTGCTCGAAAGCGGGATCGGCATCTACCTGCGCGGCCTGGGTCTGATCCGGCCCGACAGCTGAGAGCCACCAAAATTGGGTAATTTTGGTGGCGCACCCAAATTTCGGGAAATTTGGGTCAGGCGGCCAGAAGAACAAGGGCCCTTGGGTCCCAGGCCACGCGGGTGGCAGTGCCGATTTCGAGGACCGGGCGGCCGATGATGTTCTTCATCGACAGTTTCAGAGGCTCGGCCACGCCCGGAACATGGACATGGTAATAGGTCATGTCGCCGTAATAGACGACCTCGTCGACCACCGCGTCGATCACCTCCTGCCCGCCGCGCGGCGCTTCTCCCTCGAAGAGGATGCCCAGCGTCTCGGGCCGCAGGCCCACAACGCAGGCACCCGAGCGGGCGTCAGCCGTGGCCTGGCTCGCCTCGACCCGGGTGCGGCCCAGCCCCGCCACCTCGAGCGTGAGGTCCGTGCCCGTGTTGTCCACGATCCGGCCCTGAAGAAAATTCATCTGACCGATGAATTCCGCCACCCGCCGCGAAGAGGGCCGGCGATACAGCGTCTCGGGATCGGCCATCTGGCCGATCTCGCCGTCGAACATCACCGCGATCCGGTCGGACATGACCAGCGCCTCTTCCTGGTCGTGGGTGACAAGGATGAAGGTGATGCCGACCTGGCGTTGCAGCTTGATCAGTTCCACCTGCATCTGTTCGCGCATCTTCTTGTCGAGCGCCGAGAGCGGCTCGGCAAGCAGGAGAACCTTGGGCTTGAGGATCAGAGCTCGCGCCAGCGCCACGCGCTGTCTCTGCCCACCCGACAGGGCATGGGCCGCGCGTTTGCCATAGCCGCCGAGACCCACCATCTCCAGCGCATCCGCGACTGCCCTGGCCTTGTCCGCCTTGGTCAGCCCCGAACGGCGCAGCCCGAAGGCCACGTTCTCGGCCACGCTCAGATGCGGAAAGATGGCGTAGGACTGGAACACCATGTTGGTGGGCCGCAGATTGGGCGGCACGCCGGCCATGTCCTTGCCGTCGATCCGCACGGTTCCGCCCGACACGCCCTCGAATCCTGCGATGGTGCGCAGAAGCGTGGTCTTGCCGCAGCCCGACGGGCCGAGCAGCGAAAAGAACTCCCCCGACCGGATCTCGAGGTCTATCCCCCGCAGCGCGTGGTAATCGCCGTAGAATTTCTCGACATTCGACAGCGAGATCAATGTGGTCACAGGAAACCTCCGGAATCGGCGATACCCGCCCGCGCCAGCCCGCGACGGCGGAAGTACTCGGCAAGTGTCAGCAGCAGGATCGACAGCGCGACCAGGATCGTGCCCAGGGCCATGACCACCGGCAATTGCCCGGGAAACCGGAGAAGGCTCCAGATATAGACGGGCATCGTCGGATTGGTCCCGGTCAGGAAGAAGGCGATGATGAATTCGTCGAGGCTGATCGTGAAGGAAATCAGGAGCGACGAGATGATGCCCGGCATCACAAGGGGCAGGATCACCAGCCGGAAGGCCGACCAGCGCGTCTCGCCCAGATCGAGCGCCGCCTCTTCCAGCGCGGGGTCGAGGTTCTGGAAGGCGCCGTTCAGGATCGCGATGGAAAACGGCATGCAGATCAGCACATGCGCCGCGATCACCGTCCAGTTCGACAGATCCAGCCCCAGAACCTGCCGCATGATGATCAGCAGAGAGGCCGCGACGATGATTTCGGGCAGGACCAGCGGCAGCATGACAAAGCCGAGGATCCCGCGCTTGCCGGGAAAGCTGGCCATGGCGCCGGCCCGTGCCGCGCAGATCCCCAGAAGGGTCGCGAAGATCGCGGTCATCGACGCGATGAACAGCGAATTGCCGACGGCCGACAACAGCGCCTTGTTGCCCGACAGCTCGGCGAACCATTTCGTGGTGAACCCTTGCAGAGGAAAGGCGATGATCGCGCCGTCGTTGAACGCGAACAGCGGCAGAAGTGCGATCGGCGCATAAAGGAAGATCAGGTAGGCGATGGCATAGATGCGCAGCGATTTCATTGCCGTGTCCTCAGCCAGCGGCGGTTCAGAAAGATGAAGACAAGGCTGATCGCGGTCACGCTGAGCATGGCCATCAGCGCAAGTGCGGCCCCCAGCGGCGCGTTGTTCAACTCGCGGAACTGCACCTGGATCATGTTCGCGATCAGCTTGCCGCCCGCCCCGCCCATCAATTCGGGCGTCACGTAATCCCCGATCGTGGGGATGAAGACGATCAGCACCGCGGCCACGAGGCCCGGCATCGACAGCGGCAATGTCACGCGCAGAAAGGTCATGAACCGGGTCTCGCCCAGGTCCTGGCTGGCCTCCAGCAGCGAGCGGTCGATCTTTTCCAGCGCCACGAAGATCGGCAGGATCGCGAAGGGCGCAAAGGCATGGGCCAGCGTGATGATGACCGCGTTCACGTTGTAGAGGATGAAGCTCAGCGGCTCGTCGATCACGCCAAGACCCAGGAGCCCCGAATTGATGACCCCGTTATAGCCCAGGATCACCTTCCACAGGAACACGCGGATCAGGTAGCTTGTCCAGAACGGGATCGTGATCAGGAACAGCCACAGAGACTTGCGCCCCGGCTCGACGTGGAATGACACGAAATAGGCGATCGGATAGGCCAGGATCACCGTCACCAGCGTCACGCAGGCCGACACGTAGAGCGACCGTTGCAACAGCACCGTGTAGATCGGCTTTTCTGCGATCTCCCGGTAATTGGCGAGGGTGAAGGTCCGGTCCAGGGTCATGAAATCCTGGCTCCAGAAACTGAACAGGACGACCGCAAGGATCGGCACCGCCAGAAAGGCCAGCGCATAGAGGAAAGGCGGCGTTACCAGAACCGCCGCCCGCGCCTTTTCGGATCGATCGAGAAACCCGCGCAATCGCCCTGCCCCGATAGGATGTGAGGCCCCATCGTTTCCTCGTGTGCGCGGAAAGATCAACAGGGAAAACACGAAACACCCAAGGGTTTTCGACACGGCCTCCCCCGAAAGAGAAAGGGCGGCCCCAGGGCCGCCCTTCGATAGTCTGGTGGTCTTGCGGATCAGCGCTTGGAGAACTGGAAGCTCTTGCGGGCCTTGGCCTTGCCGTATTTCTTCCGCTCGACGACGCGGCTGTCGCGGGTCAGGAAGCCCGCGGCCTTGAGGGCCGGGCGCAGGGTGGGATCGTAAAGCTGAAGCGCTTTCGAGATGCCGTGCTTGACCGCACCTGCCTGACCCGAGAGGCCGCCGCCCTTGACGGTCGCCATCACGTCGAACTGACCGGTGACGCCGGCAACCTGGAACGGCTGGCGAAGGATCATCTGCAGAACCGGACGGGCGAAATACTTCGTGTAATCGACGTAGTCGCCCTTGTTGTCGCGGATCAGGAACTTGCCCGACCCCGGCTTGATCCAGACGCGGGCAACCGCGTCCTTGCGCTTGCCGGTGGCATAGGACCGGCCCAGGTCGTCACGAACCGGTTCGCGGGTGACGGCCTCGGGCGCGGGGGCCAGATCGGCCATGCCGGCGGCTTCGCCCAGCTCTTCGAGGGAATTGATCTGATCGGCCATTATGCGGTCCTCGTGTTCTTCTTGTTCATGGACTTGACGTCCAGAACTTCGGGCTGCTGCGCCTCCATCCCGTGCTCGGCGCCGGCGAAGACACGCAGATGGGTCATCTGCTTGCGGCTCAGGCGGTTGCCGGGAAGCATCCGCTTGACGGCCTGCATGACGACACGCTCGGGGTGGTTGCCCTCGAGGATCTGCCCGGTGGTGCGGCTCTTGATCCCGCCCGGATAGCCGGTGTGCCAGTAATTCGGCTTGTCACGCTTGTTGCCGGTCAGCTGGACCTTTTCGGCATTGATGACGATGACGTTGTCGCCCATGTCCATGTGCGGCGTGAAAGAGGGCTTGTGCTTGCCCCTCAGCCGCATCGCGATGATCGAGGCGAGCCGGCCGAGCACGACGCCTTCGGCATCGATGACGACCCACTTCTTCTCGATATCCGCGGGGGTCGCGGTAAAGGTTTTCATGTGTCTTACCTGTTCTTCGGGGGCGGTACCGGACTGCCCGGACGCCCGGAATTGGGATGAGCGGGTTATACGCGGAGTTTCGGTCCGGTCAAGCGGCGATGGCGCGAAATAGTATCGTCTATTCAATGACTTGCAATTTAGGTAATATGATACCCCATATCGGGAGGTAATATTTTCGCCCCGGGTGGCTTGCATGGACGGGAATTCGCCGCATGATGCGGTCCATTGGTGTCATGTATCGCATTGCAGGTTTCAGGTGGTTTCATTTTTCCTTGCTCCTTTCATCGGGCTGGCGCTGCTCGTGACTCTGTCGACGGCAATCGGTCTCATCCCGATGCGCAAGCTGATCGAGGTGCGCGAGGCCAAGCACGAACTCAAGCAGGGCTCGGCCGGTTTCATCCGCACCACTTCGGGCTGGTTCGTTATCGTTCTGTGGCTCGCCTTTTCGTGGTTTCTGGCGACGGTGCTGGGCGACTGGTGGGCCAGCGGTGATCTGGGCGGGGCGATCGACCGCGGGCTGATCCGGCTCGAGATCCTGCTCGAGATCCTCGCGGCATTGAGTGACGAGTGATGGACAGCATCGCCCAGACCGCCCTGCAATGCCCCGACTGTGCCGGGCAATGCGCGTTTTCGCCCGTCAGCGGATTTCTGGTCTGCCAAAGCTGCGGCAATGGCCGGCCCATCCTGCATGACGCCAATGCCGATCCGGGCCGCGAATTCAACTATCACCCGGACCAGCCCCATACCGAGCAGACAGGCTTTGCGGGCGATAGCGTCCACCAATGCCAGACCTGCGGCGGCGAGATCGTCTTTACCGGACCGGCCCTGTCTGAACGCTGCGCCTATTGCGACGGGCCGGTCGTACTCAAGCCCGCGGAGGCCAGTTTCGAGGCGATGGGTCTGATCTCCTTCCACATCCCCGAGGAAGAGGCCCAGTCCCGCGCGCTTGACTGGGTGCGCGCGCGCCGCGCCGCGCCCTCCGATCTGGCCGAGCATGTGGCGCGCGGCCGGGTCGCGGGTCTTTATGCCCCGTTCTGGACCTTCGACAGCCGCGAGGCCGTCCGCTACATGGTCAAGTATCGGGTAAAATCGGGTGACAACTGGGTCACACGTTCCATGAGCGGCACCATGTCCACGGCATTCGACGACATGCTGATGCCCGCCTCGCCGCATGTCACCCCGCTGATCCGGGACGGCATCCTTCATGATTTCGACCCCGACACCCTGCGCCCCTATGATCCGGCCTACCTGGCCGGGTTCGCCGCCGAACGCCACCACCAGTCCGTCAAGGAGGGGCTGGAGGCCAACGCCGCCGACAAGAACCTTCTCTTGCGCAACCGCATCAAGGCCCATTCCGGCAAGCGGCGGATCAGCAGCATCAGCTACAAGACGGACACGACCGGCATCCGCTATCGGCGGATCCTTCTGCCGGTCTGGATCCTGCATTACGTCTATGACGACAAACCGATGAAGGTCGTCGTCTGCGGGATGCAGGGCCGCACCTTCGGGGAACGTCCCTTTTCGACGGCGAAACTGATGCTCTATTCCGCGGCGCTGTCCTCGCTGGCGATCGGGTTTGGCTGGGTCTGGGGCGCGACGGGTTTTCTCTAGCCCCGGGGCGGGATCGAATAGGTCATGCTGGCCCGGGCCACGATCTCGGACCCGCCATCCGATGTCAGATGCGCCTCCCCCACGGCAAGCCTGCGCCCCAGCTTGAGGATCCGCACCTCGCACAGCACGTCCCGGCCCGCCTCGGGCTTGCGCATGAAATCGATGCTGCAATTCGTGGTCACGGCCAGAGCCTCGGGCCCGATCCGGCTGAGAATGGCCAGATAGACCGCCACATCCGCCAGCCCGAACATCGCGGGCCCCGACACCGTGCCGCCCGGGCGCAGATGCGCCTCCTCCACCACCAGACGCAGGACAAGGCCGTCATCCGTCAGCCTGTCGACCCGGTATTGGCCGCCCACCTGCGGGAAATCCGTCTCCAGAAACGTCGCCAATGCGTCTTCATTCATCGCAACCATGCTTTCCTCCCGTTGCGACCGGGCCTAGGATCCCCGGGGATGGACCGATCTGCCAAGGAGACCGATATGCCGCTGGTTCTGCGCGAAGACAAGGACGGGATCGCCACGCTCACGCTGAACGCGCCCCAAAGGCTCAATGCCCTGTCGGACGCGATGCTGGCGGAACTCGCGGGGCGGATCGAGGACCTGTCAGGTGACCGGTCGATCCGGGTGGTGATCCTCGGCGCTACGGGCAAGGCCTTCTGCGCGGGTCACGACCTGAAGGAAATGCAGGCCGGTCGCCAGTCTCAGGATGGGGGCGCGGCCTATTTCGCCGATCTCTTTGCCCGCTGTTCCCAGGTGATGCTGGGCCTGCAACGCCTGCCGCAACCGGTGATCGCGCGGGTTCACGGCGTGGCCGCGGCGGCGGGGTGCCAGCTGGTGGCCAGCTGCGACATGGCGGTGGCCTCGACGGAGGCCCGTTTCGGGGTGAACGGGGTGAATATCGGGCTCTTCTGTTCGACGCCCATGGTCGCGATGACCCGCGCCATCGCGCCGCGCAAGGCGTTCGAGATGCTGGTCACCGGCCGCTTTGCCGATGCGGCCGAGGCCGAGGCCATGGGTCTTGTCAATCGCGCCGTTGCGGCCGAGGATCTGGATCACGCGACCGAAGACCTGGCCCGGACGGTCGCGTCCAAGCTTGACCGCGCGGTCAGCCTGGGCAAGCGCGCCTTCTACGATCAGGCGGCACTGGAGACAGAGGCCGCCTATGCGCTGACCGGTCAGGTCATGGTCGAGAACCTTCTGGACCGGCAGACCGAAGAGGGCATCGCGGCCTTCCTCGACAAACGCCCGCCCCCTTGGGCGGAGTGACCCGTCAGAGGTCGTAGAGGTCGGCGAACTTGGCCTCGAGATAATCCAGCAGAGGGCCCGGCTCGGGCGCCGCACCCGTCGCGGCCTCGATCGTGGCGAGGGGGCTGCGCAGCGCGCCGGGCCGTTGCAGGGCCTCGCGCAGCCAGTCCGTGGCCGGTGTGGGATCGCCCTCGGCCAGCCGGTCGTCCAGGTCGGGCCGCGCCGCGCGGATCGCGGCATTCAGGCAGCCCGCATAGACATTCCCGAGGCTGTAGGTCGGGAAATAGCCGAAAAGGCCCACCGACCAGTGCACATCCTGCAGAAACCCGTCCGAGGGTTTGCCGACAGTCAGCCCGAAATCGGCGGCAAAACGGTCGTTCCACGCGGCCTCGAGATCGCGCGACGACAGATCGCCCGCAATCAGCGCCTGTTCCAGATCGAACCGCAGGAAGATGTGCAGGTTGTAATGCACCTCGTCGGCCTCGGTGCGGATGAACCCCGTCTCCACCGCATTGACGGCGCGGTAGAAATCCTCGGCATTGGCGATGCCGAAATCGCCGAACCTGTCGCGCATCCGGCCATAAAGCCAGCCGGTAAAGGCGCGGCTGCGGCCCAGCTGGTTTTCGTAGATGCGGCTCTGGCTTTCATGCACGCCCATCGAGGCGCCCTGCCCCAGCGGCGTCAGCAGATAGGCGGGATCGACGCCCTGCTCATAGGCGCCGTGCCCCACCTCGTGCAGCGTGGAATAGAGCGCGCCCAAGGGGTGCGCGGGGTCCGTCCGCGTGGTGATCCGCACATCCAGACCGCTGCCCGAGCTGAACGGATGGACCGCCCTGTCGATGCGGCCATGGTTGAAATCATAGCCGAAGGCGCGGGCGATTTCGGCCGCGAGCGAGATTTGCATCGTCTCGTCGAACACTCCGTCAAGCGCGGGGGTCCCCTTGCCCGAGGCGCGGATCGCCTCGCGCAGCGCGACAAGACGGGGCCGCATCTCGCCGAAGATGGCGGCAATGCCTTTCGCGCGTGCGCCCGGTTCGTAATCGTCAACAAGCGCGTCATAGGCGGATGTGCCGGTGCCATCGCTGAGGCAGGCGGCCTCTTCGCGCCTCAGCGCGATCACCTGTGTCAGGATCGGAAGAAAGGCGGAGGGGTCTTCGGCCGCGCGGGCGCCGGCCCAGATGCCCTGCGCGCGCGAGGTGACGCGGGCGATCTCGGCCGACAGGCGGGCGGGCACCTTCATGGCGCGGTCATAAGCGCGGCGGATTTCACGGATATGCGCGGTCTCGACCTCGTTTGCGGGGATCGCACTGTCGAGCCAGTCGGCAATGCGCGGATCGGTCCGGCGGGCATGGAGGACCGATTCCATGGCCGCCATCTCTTCGGCGCGCTGTTCGGCGGCGCCGCGGGGCATCATGGTTTCCTGATCCCAGCCCAGCCGGCCGGCAACCTGTGACAGGGCCTCCGTCTCGCGCTGAAAGGCCATCAGGTCATCGAATGCAGTCATGTGAGGGCCTTTCCGGGCTCAGCCGCGCACCTATTGCGCATGTATTCATGCCGCGCACCTATTGCGCATGTATTCATGCCGCGCACCGATTGCGCGAGATTTCAACCGCGCACTGATTGCGCGAGATTTCAACCGCGCACTGATTGCGCGAGGGGATACCGCGCAAGGAACCGGCCCCGCAGGACCAGCGCCCAGAGGATCACGGCGCCGATCTGGTGAAGGATCGCCAGTTCCAGCGGCGCGGAGTAGAGCACGGTCACGATGCCCAGCACGATCTGAAGCGAGAGGACCGCGATCACCGCGTTGAAGGCAAGGCGCGTCTGCCCGTTGGGCGACTTGCGCGCCCGCAGCCAGACCACGATGCCCAGCACGAACACAAGGTATCCCGTCATCCGGTGGATGAACTGCACAAGCCCCGCATCCTCGAAGAAGTTGCGCCAGACGGGCGTGATCTGGAACGGATCGGGCGGCAGGAATCCGTCGCCCATCAGCGGCCATGTGGGAAAGGCGCGGCCCGCGTCGATGCCCGCCACCAGCGCGCCCAGAAGGATCTGCACGAAGGTCAGGTGCATCAGCCCGGTCGAGCCCGAGAACAGCCGCCTCTCGCCCGCGCGGCGCGCCTGAAGAAGGTCGGTCTCCTTCCGGCCCAGCTTGAAGATGAACCACGCGATCGTTCCGAGGATCGCGAAGGCCACGCCCAGATGGGTGGCGAGCCTGTAGGAGGCCACGTCGAACATGCCCTCCTGCAGGCCGCTATGGACCATCCACCAGCCGATCGCACCCTGCACGCCGATCATCGCGCCGATCCCGAACAGGGGCAGCGTCCAGCTGCGCGGGATGCGCCCGGTGGCCCAGAAGGCCACGAAGCCAACGGCCCAGACCACGCCGATCAGACGGCCCAGCTGCCGGTGACCCCATTCCCACCAGTAGATGTACTGGAACTCGCCCATCGACATGCCGGCGTTCTGGTTCTGGTATTCATAGGTCTGGCGGTAGAGGTCGAATTCGCTCTGCCATTCCTGCGCCGTCATGGGCGGCAGCGCGCCCGAGATCGGCGCCCATTCGGTGATCGACAGCCCCGAATCCGTGAGCCGCGTCATGCCGCCCACCGCGATGATGATCGCCACCAGCGCAAACAGCACCATCAGCCAGACCCGGATCGCGCCGCGCGCATCGCGCCGGCCCCGGTCGATCGCGCCGGGCTGGGCGGCGGGCGCCTTGTCCGTCGTCGCCACCTCTTCGAAGATGGCACGGTTCGATCCCTGTTTCGGCTTCATGCCCATGCGCGGCACCCCTGTCCTGATCCCAGACGATACCTATTCCCCGGCGACGGTGCGGGCAACACTCAGCCCCGCTCTTTCCAGCGGACCATCTGCCGCATGATCCCGTGCAGCATCTGCACATCCGACCGGGTGAGCGGCATCCGGCTCCAGAGGTTGCGCATGTTGCGGGCCATGTGGGCGGCCTTGTGTTCGGGAAAGTAGAAGCCCGCCCTGCTCAGCGCCTCGTCGTAATGGCGCGCAAGGGCCTCGATCTCGTGCTGTTCGGCCCAGTCCGAGCCCGCCATCTCGACCCGCATCGCCTCGGCCTCTTCGGTGGCGCGGCGCCATTCGTAGCCCATGAGAAGCACGCATTGCGCGAGGTTGAGCGAGGGGAAATCGGGGTTCACCGGCACGGTGACAATCGCATTGGCCTGCACGATGTCGTCGTTTTCCAGCCCTGCCCGTTCGGGGCCGAACATCACGGCCACCCTTTCGCCCGCGGCGATCCGGGCCGCGGCGTCGCGCATCGCGGCCTCGGGCGTGAAGACGGGCTTGGTGATGTCGCGGGGCCGCGCGGTCGTGGCGTAGACATGGGTCCGGTCGGCCAGCGCCGCGGCCGTCGTGTCGAAGATCTGCGCCGCATCCAGCAGACGGCCCGCGCCGCTGGCCATGGCCACGGCCCTGTCGTTCGGCCAGCCGTCGCGCGGCGCGGTGACCCGCATCCGGTCGAGGCCGAAATTCAGCATCGCACGCGCGGCGGCCCCGATATTCTCGCCCATCTGGGGGCGGATCAGGATGAAATCGGGTTGCGGCTTTGGATCGGTCATGTCTCATTCTCGCGGCTGCCGGATGCTGATACGCTGCGTGCCTGAGCGAGACAAGGCAGAGAGGCCATGCCAGATTCTCCCCGGCGGGTCCGCCCGACGTAGCCAAAGCCGCCAAACCGGGCTATAGCCCCGGAACAGCTAGATTTTCCGCGATCTGAAAGATGGCCATGACAGACGAAAGCGAACAGCCCCAGCTTTACCTCATCACCCCGCCCGAGATCGAGCTGATGCGGTTTCCCGATCAGCTTGGCGCCTGTCTGGATGCGGTGCCGGTGGCCTGCGTCCGGCTGTGCCTTGCCACGAAGGACGAGGACCGGATCGCGCGCGCAGCCGACGCGCTGCGGGAGATTACCCATGCCCGCGACGTGGCGCTGGTGATCGACACCCATCTGATGATGGTCGAAAGGCTGGGCCTTGACGGTGTTCACCTGACCGATGGCGCCCGCTCGGTGCGCAGTGCGCGCAAGGCGCTGGGAGACGAGGCCATCGTCGGCACCTTCTGCGGCACGTCGCGCCATGACGGCATGACCGCCGGTGAACTCGGCGCCGATTACATCAGCTTTGGCCCCGTGGGCGACACCGCGCTCGGCGATGGCCGCAAGGCCGAGGCCGAGCTGTTCCAGTGGTGGTCCGAGATGATCGAGGTGCCCTGCGTCGCCGAAGGCGCGCTGGATGACGCGCTGGTGGCGTCCCTTGCCCCCTATACCGATTTCTTCGGCATCGGCGAGGAAATCTGGCGCACCGACGACCCCGTCACCGCCCTGCGCGCGCTGCGCAACGCGATGATCTGAGGGTCGCGCGATGAAGGCCGCGATCCTCGACAGCTATGACGGCCCCGTCCCCGTGCGCGAGGTGCCCGACCCGGCCTGCCCCCGCGACGGCGTTCTGGTGGCAGTGCGCGCCTGCGGTGTCTGCCGGTCCGATCACCACGCCTGGAAGGGTGCGGACCCGGATGTGGCGCTGCCCCATGTGATGGGCCACGAATTCGCGGGCGAGGTCATCGAGACCGGCCCCGATTGCCGCGCCTTTCGAAAGGGCGACCGGGTCACCGCGCCCTTCATCCTGTCCTGCGGGCATTGCCCCGATTGCCGGGCGGGCCATCCCACGATCTGCGAGGCCCAGCAGGTGATCGGCTTCACCTTCTGGGGGGCCTTCGCCGAGGTGGTGGCGATCCCGTCTGCGGATTTCAACCTCGTTTCCCTGCCCGAAACGCTTGATTACGTATCGGCCGCGGGCATGGGCTGCCGCGTCACGACGGCCTGGCGCGCCCTGACCGACCGGGCGGGCCTGCGCCCCGGCGAATGGCTCGCGGTGCATGGCGCGGGCGGGATCGGTCTGTCGGCCACGATGATCGGTGCAGCGCTTGGGGCGCGGGTGCTGGCCGTCGATGTGAGCGCGCCCGCGCTTGAGATGGCGCAGCAGATGGGCGCCAACGCGACGCTCGATGCGCGCGGGGTCGCGGATGTGGGCGAAGCGGTGCGCGAGATCACGGGCGGCGGGGCGCATGTGTCACTCGACGGGCTGGGCCACGGGGTGACGTTCGAGAACTCGCTCCGCTCGCTGCGCAAGCTCGGGCGGCATGTGCAGGTGGGCATGCCCGTGGGCGCCCATGCGACGGTCCCGCTGCCACTGCTCGATCTGGTCTATGCGCGGCAACTGACGCTGCATGGCACGCGCGGTCTGGGGGCTGCGGGCTTTGCCCCGCTTCTGGCGATGATCGAGGGCGGCCGGATGCATCCGTCGCGGCTTGTCACCCGGCGGATCGCGCTGTCGCAGGCGGGCGGGGCGCTGGCGGCGATGGATGGCGCCCAGCCGCCCGGCGTGACGGTGATCGACCGGCTGTCCGAATAGCCGGCCCGTGCGGAACGCCCATTCCTGGCCAGTGGAGCGGGCCGGAGAATGCGGATTTGAGTATTTCTGGAAAGATGAAAGGACAGTGGCGCGTCGGAACCGGGCCACGATCATCCGGGCATCGTGTCTGATGCGGTGTGCGGTGCCGGGATCAGCCGCTCCTCGACGCCGGCGCGAACGATGCCTTCCAGTTCGGCGGCCAGCGTCTTGCGGTCGGGAAAACCCGCAACCGCCACGGGCGCGTGATAGACGACCTGGACTGAGCCCTGCCGGGCGGCAGAGAGCGTCGCCAGAAGATGCGGCCCGAACGCCATGTCGCCCCACCAGCCATAGCACCGCGGATCGGCCCCCGCCGGCGCGTGATAGATCACGCTGACCGGCTGGATCACCATGTCATGGCGCAACGCGTCCGACAGGAAGGCGGCGAAAAGCGTCGGCTTGAACGGCAGGACCCGGCGGCCATCGGTCGAGGTGCCCTCGGGAAAGAACAGAAGCTGATGCCCGGCATGGAGCCTGGCTTCCAGAATGCGCACATGCGCCGGAGCCTGCCGCCGGTCCCGCTCGATGAACAGCGTGCCCGTCGCCCGCGCGAGCCAGCCGATCCCGGCCCAGCCCGCCACCTCGGCCTTGGAGACGAAATAGACCCGCTGCCGCGCATTGAGCGCGAAGATGTCGAGCCATGAGGAATGGTTGGCCACCACCGCGCCCTCGCCCGTGAGGGGCTGCCCCTCGATCCGGTGCCGGATCCCGAGGATGACGAAGGCCGCCCGGCAGACCCCTTGCGTGACAAAGGGCGTGACGGGCCGCACCAGACCGAAGACCGGCCTTTCGACCAGCCGCAGCCCAAGCAGGATCGCGAGGCCGCCGAAGGTGACCACGATCAGAGGCACCGCCCGAAGGATAGCCCGCAGCCATCCCGCCGGGCCGATGGGCGGATGGGAAGGCTGGGTCTCGGAGCGCCATGTCGGGGACATGCTCAGACCCGGATGCCGCTGGAATAGATCGCCTTCAGCCGCGCATTCAGGCGCGACGTGTCGACGATCAGGCAGATATCGGTCGTGTTGAAGGCATGATCCACGAAGGCCCCGTCCCCGATCATGCCGCCCAGCCGCAGATAGGCCTTGATCAGCGCGGGCGTCGCCCTGAGTGCTGCGGGCCGGTCGATCCGGTCGGGGGGCAGGATGTCCATCGGCACATGGTCGCGCGACCGGGGCCGCAGATCGGGCGGGGCAAGATGCAGATGGTGCAAGAGCGACAACGGGCCGGCCAGCGCGGAGGTATCGGTGCCGTGAAAGGAGGCGACGCCGAAGAGAAGGCCGATCCCTTCCTCGTCGATCACATCGGACAAGGCGCGCCACAGGTGATACATGCCCGGCCCGCCACGGTAGGCGGGATGCAGGCAGGACCGACCGAGCTCGAGCAGCGGGCGCCCCGAGGCCAGAAGCGGCGCAAGATCGTATTCGGAGGCGGTGTAGAAGCCCAGCCCCTCTTCCGCGTCGGCCCGGGTCATCAGGCGATAGACCCCCACCACCTGGTCAGGCTCGGGCAGGTGCCTGTCGCGCAGCAGAAGGTGCCGCGAACAGGCGTCGAACCCGTCACGTTCAAGCTGCTGCTCATGATCGACCATGATGCCGCCTCCGCCCAGCTCTTCGACGAAGACACGGTAACGGAGCCGTTGGGCGGCGCGGATATCCTCGGCGGAACGGGCGAGGGATACCGAAAATTCTGGTTGGGGGCCCGCCATCGGGTGCCTTGCCTCGTTGCGTCGGGAGGGCGCTTCAGGCCCGGATGAACGCCTTCTAGGCGCGCGGTTACCTTTTGGCAACGAATTGACCGTAAGGCTTGGTTAACCGGTGGCGATGCCACGGGCGGGCCCGGTTGTCATCTGGGGCTTTGGCCACCTATGATTGAACGCGACTCTACCTCAGGGGGAAACAATGATCAGTCCCACGGTCCGACCGTCAATGACGACCTTTCCCTCGTCGGGGAAATTCACCGTCACGCGCCCGTTGATGTTGGATTGCACCTGCCCGGTGCCCCATTCGGGCTTCTGCGGGTGCTGCACATACATGCCGGGCGAAAGGATCGAGGTGATATCTGACATGGGCACAGTCTATGACACGATAAGGGGGCCGCGCCAATGACCCGTCGCGATGACCTGACCTCGCTTGTGGGCACGCGCATCTGCCACGACCTCGTCAATCCGCTTGGCGCGATCAGCAACGGTGTCGAGTTGATGACATTGTCGGGCATTCAGCGCTCGCCCGAACTCGACCTGATCGAGGAAAGCATCCAGTCGGCCAATGCGCGGATCCGGTTCTTCCGCATCGCCTATGGCTCTGGCGCCGAAGACCAGTTGATGGGCCGGCCCGAGATCACCACGACGCTTCAGGCCGCGGCGCGGTCGGGGCGGATCAGCTATGACTGGGGCCTTGCCGGGGATCAGAGGCGCGGCCGCGTCCGCACGGCCTTCCTGCTGCTGCAATGCCTGGAATCCGCGATGCCCGCGGGCGGCATCATCACCGTGACCGACATCGATGGCGGCTGGCAGATCATGGCCGAGGCCGACCGTCTGATCATCGACGCGCCCCTGTGGGACAGTCTGACCAATCCGCGCATCCGCGTCGATATCGGCGCCGCACAGGTGCATTTCGCCCTTCTGGCCGAGGACCTTGCGCGACACAGGACGCGCCTGTCCCTGAAAATCGCCGAGACGGAGATCATCGCCCGGTTCTGAGGGGCGTCTAGCCGCGCACGGTGCCGTCGCCGGTGACAAGATACTTGAAGCTGGTCAGCTGTTCGGCCCCGACTGGCCCCCGGGCATGCAACTTGCCCGTGGCGATGCCGATTTCGGCCCCCATCCCGAATTCGCCCCCATCGGCGAACTGGGTCGAGGCGTTGCGCATCAGGATTGCGCTGTCGAGCTGGGCAAAGAAATGCGCTGCGGCCTGATCGTCGCTGGTGAGGATCGCGTCGGTATGGTTCGAGCCAAAACGGCGGATATGGGCGATGGCCTCGTCCACCCCGTCCACCAGCTTTGCCGCGCAGATCATGTCGAGGAATTCCTGCCCGAAATCCTGCGGCGCCGCGGGCACCGTGCCCGGCACGCGGGCCAGGTCGCCCTCGGCCCGGACCTCGACCCCCGCCGCCAGAAGCGCCTCGATCACGGCCGGCCCGTGCTGCGTGTAGAAGCGCCAGTCGACAAGCAGGCATTCCATCGCGCCGCAGATGCCGGTGCGCCGGGTCTTGGCGTTCAGCACCACCTCGACCGCCATCGCCGGATCGGCGGTGGCGCCCACATAGATGTGGCAGATCCCCTCGAGATGGGCAAAGACCGGCACCCGCGCCTCGCGCTGGACAAGGCCGACAAGGCCCTTGCCGCCGCGCGGCACGATCACGTCGATATGGTCCACCGCCGCCAGCATTGCCGAGACCGCCGCACGGTCGCGGGTCGGAACCAGCTGGATCGCGTCCTCGGGCAGGCCGGCCTGACGCAGCCCGGTCTGCAGGCAGCCATGCAGCGCGGTCGAGCTGTGAAAACTCTCCGATCCGCCGCGCAGGATCACCGCATTTCCCGATTGCAGGCAAAGCGCGCCGGCATCGGCGGTCACGTTGGGCCGGCTTTCGTAAATCACGCCGATCACCCCGATCGGCGTGCGCACGCGCCGGATATCGAGGCCTGACGGCATGGTCCAATGGGCGATCTCCTCGCCCACCGGGTCGCGCTGCCCCGCGACCGAGCGCAGGCCGTCGACCACCCCGCGCAGGCGCCGCTCATCAAGCATCAGGCGGTCCATCATCGCGGGGCTCAGCCCCTTGGCCTCGCCATAGACCAGATCCTCGCAATTGGCGTCGAGGATCGCCTGCCGGTTCTCCCACACCGCGTCGGCCGCGCCGATCAGCGCCGCGTGCTTGCGCTCGGACGAGGCGGTGGCCAGCACCTCGGCCGCGGCGCGGGCGCGGGCGCCGATCTCGGCCATCAGGGCGGGAATGTCGGTCTGGTCTTTCATCGCCTTGCCTTTCGTGCGGGCCCCGGGGCCGTCACAGTGCCATATCGTCCCGGTGAATCAAGACCGCCCGCCCCGGATAGCCCAGGATATCGGCGATCTCGTCGCTTCGGTGGCCCGCGATCTTGCGCGCCTCGTCCGACGAATACCGGATCAGGCCGATGCCCAGCTCGGCCCCGTCGACCGCGCGGCAGATCGCCACCGGATCGCCGCGTCCGAACCGCCCCGTGACACCCCAGACACCGGCCGGCAACAGGCTGCGCCCGTCGCGCAGCGCCGCGATCGCCCCGTCATCCAGCCGGATCCGGCCCCGCGCCTTCATCGCCCCGATCCAGCCCTTGCGCGCGATGCGCGGGTTGGCGGCGGGCAGGAACCATGTCGCATCGGCCCCGTCATGCAGGGCGCGCAGGGGCCGCGTCACATTGCCCAGAGTGATCGCCATCGCGCAGCCCGAGGCCATGGCCGTGCGCGCGGCGGCCAGCTTGGTGACCATCCCGCCCCGCGACAGGCCTGACGCGGCATCGCCCGCCATGGCCTGGATCTCGGGCGTGATCTCGGTGATCACCTCGAACCGGCGCGCGGTGGGGTCAAGGGTGGGGCTTGCGGTATAGAAACCGTCGACATCCGACAGAAGGATCAGCCGGTCTGCCCAGACGCTCATCGCGACGCGCGAGGCCAGCCGGTCATTGTCGCCATAGCGGATCTCGTCGGTGGCGACGCTGTCGTTTTCGTTGACGATGGGCACGGCGCCCATGGTCAGCAGCGTCTCGAGCGTGGCGCGCGAATTCAGGAACCGGCGGCGGTTCTCGGTATCCTCGAGCGTGACCAGAACCTGCGCGGTCAGGATCCCGTGGGCGGCCAAGGCCTCTTCATAGGCGCGGGCAAGGCGGATCTGGCCCACCGCGGCCGCGGCCTGCGATTGTTCAAGCGACAGCGAGTCGCGCCCCAGCCCCAGAAGCCCCCGCCCCAGCGCGATGGAGCCAGAGGAGACAAGGATCACGTCCTTGCCCAGCGATCGCAGCCAGGCCACGTCCTCGGCCAGGCCGCGCAGCCAGTCGGCGCGCAACTGCCCCGTTTCGGCATCGACCAGCAGCGCCGAGCCGATCTTGGCGACGATCCGCCTGCCCTCGATCAGGGTTGCCACGGGCCTTCATCCTCGTCGTCGGGGGCGGTCCGCCGCAGCCGGTCATCGGTGATCTGCCGGCGCAGCGCGCGCAGGATATCGGTCACGCCTTCGCCGGTCGCACCCGACATGAACATCACGTCGACCCCGGTCGCCTCGCGGATTTCATCGGCGATGAAGACGCGTTCCTCCGCGTCGAGCGTGTCGATCTTGTTCAGGACGGTGATCCGGGGCTTGTCGGCAAGGCCGCCGCCATAGGCATCAAGCTCGCCGATGATGGTGCGGTAATCGCCCACCGGATCGCCGCTTGTCCCGTCCAGAAGGTGCAAAAGCACCGCACAACGTTCCACATGGCCAAGAAACAGGTCGCCGAGGCCCCTACCCTCGCTTGCGCCCTCGATCAGGCCCGGAATGTCGGCCACGACGAATTCGGCCCCGTCGACGGCCACCACGCCCAGATTGGGCGCCAGCGTCGTGAAGGGGTAATCCGCGACCTTGGGCCGGGCATTCGAGGTCGCGGCAAGAAAGGTCGACTTGCCCGCATTGGGCAGGCCCAGAAGACCCACATCGGCGATCAGCTTGAGCCGAAGCCAGAGCGTCCGTTCCACCGCCTCCTGGCCGGGATTGGCGCGGCGCGGCGCCTGGTTGGTGGCCGATTTGAAATGCAGGTTGCCCCAGCCCCCATTGCCGCCGCGCGCCAGAAGCACCTTCTGGCCCACCTCGGTCATGTCGGCGATCAGCGTTTCGCCATCCTCATCGAGGATCTCGGTGCCCACGGGCACGCGCAGGATGATGTCGTCGCCATCCTTGCCTGTGCGTTGCTGGCCCATGCCGTGCTGACCGTTCCGGGCGAAGAAATGCTGCTGATAGCGGAAGTCGATCAGCGTGTTCAGCCCGTCGACCGCCTCGGCCACCACATCGCCGCCCCGGCCGCCATCGCCGCCATCCGGGCCGCCATATTCGATGAATTTCTCGCGCCGGAACGACACGCAGCCTCCGCCACCGGCGCCGGAGCGGATATGGACTTTGGCGAGATCGAGGAACTTCATCTGACTGCCCTTCGGGACCTGAACCCGCGCGATACTCTAATGCGCGCGATTGCTCAAGCGGTCCCAGTCGGGGCGGGTCAGGCGAAAATCGTGGCCGAGGGTTGGGGCGCCACGGGCGCGCGACCTTTCATAGGCGGTGCGCCAGTGGACAAAACCCAGCTTTTGCAGGACGCGCGAAGAGGCGGGATTGTCATGCCATGTCGCGGCGTGGATCTCGGGCCAGCCCCAGCTTCCGAAGCCACGGGTCAGGGCGGCGCGCGCGGCACGTGTGGCAAGGCCCCGCCCCGCGGTATCGGGCGCGAACATATAGCCCAGCGTCGGCGCGCGCGCATGGACCGTCACGGCGACCGTGCCGACAAGGCGTCCCGCCTCGAACACGCCCCAGACGAAGCCCTCGCCGCCGAACGGCACGGACCGCGTGGCGGTGAAGGCCGGATCGGGCGGCCAGGGCCAGCTGCCCAGCTGCCGTGTCACCGCCCAGTGGCAGGCAATCTCGTGCAAGTCCGGCGCATCGGCAAGCGTCAGGTCGCGGAAGGTCAGGCTCATCGGGGCCTCTGCATCAGGATGAAGGGCCCCGGCCACCGGCCCCGTCAGACCGTTCATTCCTCCAGCTTGAGCGAATAGGTCCAGGTCGGCACGGTCGATGCGCGGGCCACGGAATAGGCCTCGGCATCGCCCAGATAGTCAAAGCCGCAATTCGTCAGCACCCGGGCCGAAACCGGGTTGTCCTGGAACACCTCGGCAAAGATGTGTCGCGCGCCGTGGGGATTGGCCGCGATCAGGCGGCGCACCGCCTCGGAGGCGACGCCGGTATTCCAGAACCCCGGCGCGACCCAATAGCGAATCTCGTCCTGCTGCCGATCCATGCCCGACAGGGTGACAAGGCCCATCACCTCGCTATGCTCGTGGGCCGACCCGTCGATGACCCAGACATCCTCGGTCCGGTCGGGCCTCGAGGCCCGGTCGATCATCGCCTCGACCATGCCGGGCGGCAGAGGGTGCGGAATATGCGTCGTGCCGCGGGCGACCCGCAGGTCGGCGCAATGATGCGAGATCAGTCCCGCATCCGACACGCGCAGCGGGCGCAGGGTAAAACGGCCTGCCTCGAGAACGGGCTGGGCAGTCAGGGTTTCGAACATGGGCTTTCCTCCTCAGAAAAGCAGGGCGGTGGCGTCGCCAGACAAACGGGCCTCTCCTCCAGGCCTGGAGTTCATCTGGGTATCGTGGGCTCGATACACCAGCCTGTCCTACAAAGTCGTGACAGGCGCTGCCCTGAAAATGCAAAAAGGGACCGGTCTTTCGACCGATCCCCTGAAAACGTCTGGTTTCCGGTTACGGCCTATTCGGCAGCCTCGGCTACCGGAAGGACGGAAATGAATGTGCGCCCCTTGAAGCCCTTGTGAAAGGACACGTTGCCCTCGACGGTTGCAAAGATCGTGTGATCCTTGCCCATGCCAACACCGTTGCCCGGGAACATCCTGGTGCCGCGCTGGCGCATGATGATGTTGCCCGGAACGACGACTTCGCCACCGAACTTCTTCACGCCGAGACGGCGGCCCGCAGAGTCGCGACCGTTGCGGGAGGAACCGCCTGCCTTTTTGTGTGCCATGACTGTCTCTCCTTATTTCGCGAGGTTCTTGGCCTGGTCGACCCAGCCTTCACGCTCGATCCGGCCCTTGAAGCTAAGCTTTTCGTCGAATTCTGCAATATCCTCGGGGCCCCAGGCCGCGATTTGTGCGAACGAGGTCACACCGGCTTCATGCAGTTTCTTCTCCAGCGCCGGGCCGACACCCGACAGCTGCTTGAGATCGTCGGCGCCAGCGGCGGCGGCAGGCGCGTCGGCCTTGGCCTCTGCCTTGGGGGCGGCGGCCTTCTTGGCGGGGGCGGCGGCGCCGGAATTATGTGCCATGGCCGAGGCGATGGCCGCACCGATCGCGGCCTTCACGCCGGTCTTGTCACCGCCGTTTTCCAGCAGTTCAGTGATCTTCACCAGCGTCAGCTGCTGGCGATGACCCTTGGTCCGCTTGGACGAATGCTTCCGACGGCGGCGGACAAAGTTGATGACCTTGTCGCCCTTGACCTGGTCGATGACCTCGGCCTGAACGGCGGCACCGTCCACGACGGGCGTGCCCACCTTGTCGCCGATCATCAGGATATCGTTGAACTGGACGGTGTCACCCGCCTCTGCGGCCAGCTTTTCGACGCGCAGGATGTCTCCTGCCGCGACCTTGTATTGCTTGCCACCGGTTTTCATAACCGCAAACATCTGCATTTCCTTCGTATCCCGCGTTCTTCGGTCCCCCGGAACAGGCCCGGGGCGTTGCGGCACATGCCACCTTCGAACAGCGGCCCCCGTCTCCGGGAGCTTGGTTCAGATTTCTCCGCGCGGATCGACCCCTTGGCAGGTTTCCCCTTCGACGGGTTCACCCTATCGGCAGATCGCCGCGCAGGCCCGGACAAGCCACTTGCCGGAATGCGGACTTATCTGCGCATCTGGCCTGCAAGTCAACCCTGAAGGAAGGTCCCGGAATGAGACGAACCAGCCTGTTTTTCGCGGCGCTCGCCCTGGGCGGATGCTCGGGCGAGGCAAACCATCTGGGCAATCCCCTGCTGTGGCCCTTCAGCGCGATCGGTGCTGCCTTCGGGAATGCGTCCTATGACGCGCGGAGGGGCGAGGTCGAGCTGTTCGTCAAGACAAACCACCCGACCCTTCTGTCGGACATCGCCGCAGGCGGCGGGCCCGCCGTGACCCGGGCGATGGATCTGGCCCTGATCCCGCCCGAGGACCGCCCGACCCGCATCACGCAATTGCGGGCCGACCTTCCCCTTCACAGCGACAGCCCCGAGGCGCTGATCACCGCGCTCATGGTCTATGGCGGCTAAAGCTCCTGCGTCGTCAGCTCTTCGGCGGCCGCTTCCCCCAGGGACCGGCTGATCTCCAGAAACATCCGGTCGAAGGCCTCGAAAAGGGCGCGGTTCATCCGCTGTCCGGTCTCGGTCTCGGAAAACGCGGTGAACGTCTCCAGGTCGGCGGCGCTCAGCGGCTGATAGGCCAGCATCAGAAAGGCATAGACCCATTCGGTCGTGTTGTCGCGGATATCGGGCTCCTGCGCCCAGACATCGGCGAGGATCTGGTCCTCGGTCATGCCCGGCGGCAGCGCCCCACCGTCCTGAAGTCCGCTGTAGAAGGCGTAATTGGCGTTGAGCGCGCCCACGACGTTCAGTTCGATCAGGTCGTTGGCCTCGACGAAATCGCGCACCAGAAGAAACCGCTCGGTCTCGTCGGCCATGGCCGATGCCGCGATCTCCTTGGCGGCCTCCTCGATGCCGGTATCGAGCATCGCCTCGCGGGCCGATACCTCGAGAGGCGGGATGCTGCGCCCCGGCTCCGCCTCGTAGAAGGCCAGGATCGCATCCAGATCGGCCCCGTCGAGCGTGTCGATCAGCGCCGCAAGCGCCACCTCCTCCATCCGCTCGGCGTCGTAGATGTGCTCGATCGTCGTCTGCCAGGCCGCACTCGGATCACCGGGGATCACGTCGGTGGCGATCTGGTCCGCATAATCCAGCCCCTCCTGATGCATCACCGCGATGATACCCGGAAGCTCCAGCGCATCGAAGAACCGGGCCACCTTGTCGGGGTCGGCCTGCGCCTCGGCCGGTCCGGCCGCCAGCGCCGCCCACAGGCCCAGACCGGCCAGCGCGCCCGTCGCCTCATGATATCGCATCTGCTCTTCCTCTTGTTGGGTGTCTCAAGTGATAATCTCTGCCCCCCTCTTTTCAAGCCCGTGCGACAGATCGCCGGATTTCGGTCTTGCGTCCCCGCGCTGGAATGCGTAGATCGCGCCCAGACTGCGGAGAGGTGCCGGAGTGGTCGAACGGGGCGGTCTCGAAAACCGTTGTGGGCGCAAGTCCACCCAGGGTTCGAATCCCTGTCTCTCCGCCAGAACTGCCTGATTTGCCAAGCAACGCTTCGGTCCGGTCGGATGGCCGGATCGGCGGTGGTTGGTTCGGTTTTCAGGCAGGGCCACAATTTCGCCAGCAATATGGTCTAGAACGGTCCTGTCCATCCAATTTGCAGGAGATTTTCCATGAGCGCCATTGCTGAAAACCCGATCCTGATTGCCGCATTTCTTTGCGGCGTCGCGGCTGTCTACATCGTCGTCATGCGCACCTTGAGAAAGCGCAAGGAATAGGCCTTCGTCCTTGTGTCGCGGTCCGGCGCGCAACCTCGGGTCCGCGCCGGTCTTGGTCTGGCCGACGGTTGTCGCGACGCGCGATCCTGTGGTGACATAGCCATGCGCTGCCGGTCCATGGCGGGAGATCAGCCCCGCGCGCGTGCCAAAATGCTCTGATGTTCGGGCAGGTGGCGAGCGGCGGTGAAGTCGCGCGCCGTCGTGCCATAGGCCGTGTCGGCCCCCATTCGCAGCAGGTCCGGGACAAGGGCCCCGATTTCCGCGCGCATCTCGGGGGCCAGTGCGCCAAGCGCCTGTCGACCGGGGTAGAAGCTTTCGGTCGGGGCGCCCTGGGCAAAAATGATCTGGTGCGCTTCGAACAGGATGTGATGATAGGTGATCACAGTGCAGCCGTGCATCACCCGCGCCTTGCCGCCCCGCATCCGGGCCAGGTGGATCGCGCGCACCAGAACTTCCTCCCCCTCCATGTCGCGCAGCAAGACGCCGTGTTGCGGCGACACGATCAGCGGCGCGTCGGACCCGATCAGGTCGGGCCCGATCCGGATCGGCTTGAGGGCGGGCCTCCGGGCGAGGTCCTCGCGCGACAAGGGGCGTGACCCGGCCCAGAGGATCGGTCGGGGCCCGTTATCGCGCGTTGTGACCATGTCTCCGGGGCGGAGATCCTCGATCCGCCGGCGGCCTCCCGGCGTCAGGATCAGCGTGCCACTGGCGAAACAGACAACACCGGTATTCTCGTTGGTAAAGAAGCTGCGGTCTGCGGTTGCGCCCGTGAAGGTCAGACCCTCGCCCGAGGCGAATCGCACATTGTCCGAATAATCGACGGCGTTGCCGCGGGTGTCGGTGGTGTTGGACTGGTTCAGGATGCCGTCATCGGAAAGGTCGGCATAGAGTTCGGACAGATGGTCATAGTGGCCCGACAGGTCGATACGGTCGTTGTTGTTGACGTCCCCGTCATCGAGCGCACCGGTATTGCCCGCATTGAAATCGGTGATGATATCGGCGCCGCCCGAGATGACAAAGACATCGTCGCCATCGCCCCCGGTCAGGACGTCATTGCCGGCGCCGCCGTCAATCGTGTCGTTTCCTGCGCCACCAATGACCGTGTCGTCGCCCGCGCCCGAAACAAGGATGGTGTCGGCCCCGTCGCCGAGAAGCGTGTCATTGCCGCCGCCCGTCGTGACATTCTCGAAATTGCGGAATTCCTGTGCGCCGATCGTGCCGTCGGTCACGGTCCCGGTGGTCATGTCCACCGACAGGGCGCGATCGTCATCGGGCGTCAGGATCAGCGTGTCGACACCATCCCCGCCGTCCATGGAATCGTCGCCCGCGAAGGTGCCGTCGACGATGACGGTGTCGTCACCGCCACCCGCCATGACGATATCCGACCCTTCGCCTGCATTGATCGTGTCGTTCCCCGCATCGGTCTGCACGACCGGTGTCAGGGTTATGTTGTCGATCACGAGATCGGTGACGAGCGTGGCGGTCGAATCGGGGTTGGAGAACCGCAGGGTCACGGCATCGGTGGTGGCGGTAAAGGCCAGTGTCACGGTCTGGACCGACCCGTCGGTGACAAGGACGGTCTCGCTCCCGATGACCTGGCCGGTGGCGTCCACCACCTCCACGACGAGGGTATGATCCCCGGCACCGTCGCCCCATTCGAGGGCGTCGACCGACAGTTCGTACAGGGCGCCGATCTGGGTGGCGACGGTCTGTTCGACCGTGTCGCCGGTGACACTGTCGTTGGCATTGAACGCCATCGCCTCGAAATAGACGAAGGTTTCCCCGGGGCCGCTGATTGTCCAGCCGGTCGCGTCGTTGGTGGCGAAGTCGCCGTTCTCGATCTGGACATTTTCGGCCGTGGCGCTGTCGCCGTGAATGATGTCGTCGCCGTCGCCCCCGTCGATCAGGTCATCGCCGCCATTGCCGTAGATCGTGTCGTCGCCAGACTGGCCGAACAGGATGTCCTGCCCCGATCCGCCGATCAGAAGGTCGTTTCCGCCCTCGGCGTAGATCTCGACCCCCGCCGTGGTGTCGGCGGCATTGAAGGTGTCGACGAAGGCGGTGCCGAAGACGTATTCAAATCCGGTGAAGCTTCCTGTCGTGCCGGTCGTCGAATGGGCAAAGCTGCCCGACCCGTCGGGCGCAAAGGTGACGGTGGCGCCGACAGAAGTCTGCCAGTTGTCGAAATCGAGCCCGTCATTTCCGGTGCCACCGTCAAGCGTCTTTTGCCCGGCATTGTCCCAGACGGTGATGAAATCGTCGCCCTCATCGAGAAAGATCGTGTCGTTTCCGATGCTCAGGTCGACGTAATCGTCGCCAGCGCCGGCATAGACAAGATCGTTGCCGGACCAGTCGTCGATATAATCGTTGCCGGCGCCCCCATAGACGACATCGTCGCCTGCATCGGCATTGATCCGGTCGTTGCCATCGCCTGCAACGATGACATCGTTGCCCGTGGTGATCGCATCACCCTGGGCATCGACATAGCCCGACCCCAGCAGCATGTCGTCATCGCCGGGGGTGCCATCAACGACGGTGGCAAAATCGCCGGCGACGCGGTCGGCTTCCATGTCGCCGGTATCTTCGACCACGCCCAACAGGCTCAGCGAGACGATCGGCTTGGCAGTCAGGGCGTCCTGATCGGCATTCGCCGTTTCCTCGGGGACAAGGTAGGTGTTGCCATCCACATCCTGAAAGACGGTCGCGGTGATCGTCGCGGTCGTGCCGTCGGCATAGGTCAGGACCGCGTCATAGGTCGCCACGGCATCGAATTGCTGTGGTGCGCCGCCATCGATGCTGAACGTATCGAAGCCGCCGCCATTGTCGGTGTCGTAGGTTCCGTTGGCATCCTCGGTCAGGTCGATGGCGGCAAGCGTCTGGATGTCCTGGTGCAGGGGGGCATCCTCGGTCCCGTAGGTGCCCAGTATGCCCGCCGCGTTTTCCGCGAGGTCATTGCCTTGGGTGGTATCGATCGGCGCCAGCGTGCCGAGAGAGATGACTTCGAATGTTGTCGGCATCGGGACCCCGCGAACCGCGCGATGAAGGGACGAGACGCAATCTAGGAGCGGGTCGCTAAGAATGGCTGAACGCCGTCACGTGTCCGATGTGCCGAAGATCGCATGCCAGGCGTCCAGCACCTCCTGAAGCCTGTCCTGCGGGATCGCGGCCAGCAGCCGCGATTGGCCGTCGCGCGCGACGATCGCCTGAAGGTCCGGCGCCAATGCAAGGGCCGCGCAGGAGGGGCCCGCGCGCTCCACCCGCTCTGTCGGACCGCGTGTCCGGGTCAGGGCCTCGTCCAGCATGGCAAGGCGGGCGCGGGTCTCGTCCGGCCCGTCAGCCAGGGGCGCGCCGCCCGGTGTCATCCGGCCGATCATGGCGATGGCCTTGTCGCCGATCCTGTCGCGAAAAACCCCGATCCGCCGCTCCTGCCCGACGGATTGCCCGGCACGCAGAAGACTGCGCGCCGAACAGGAGGCGCCGCCCGTCCCCGGGGCAAGGGCGCGGCCCGCAAGGCGCAGCGTGACGGCGCCCGACCGGTCAGCCAAGGCCCGGATGCGGTCGGCATGGGCCCGGGCGGCGGCGTCCGGGTCGGCCTCGTCAACGGAGGGATCATCGGCAAGGGGCGCGGCGCCGTGCCACGCGGTCAGCCGCCTGTTGCAGGCGACAAGCACCCCCGCGGGACCGGCGCCCGAGACAAGCTCGATCCGTCGCGGCAGGACAACCTCGTCCACCTCGCGCGCGACACGCTGCAACAGATCGTCCCGGCCCCGGGCGGTCTGCGCCATGCTGGCCCCAAGTGCGGCCCGGTCCATGGCAAGACGGGTCAGAACGCCGCGCAACCGCGCGGTCGTTTCATGGCCGGCCCTGTGCTGCATCCGCGCGGCCTCTGCCATCAATCCGCCCCCGACATGGCGCGGAAGATCGCGTCGGCATGTTCGGCCACCTGCCCCGCCGATGCCGCGCCCGCGCAGAGGCAACAGACCACGTCGGACGGGGTCTCGGGTGACCGGACGAAGATCCGCACATCGCGCGGCGTGGTCAGGATCATGCTGTGACCCGCCCCGCCCGAGACACTGTCGGATGCCTCGAAATGGAGGGCGGCCTGCCGCAGAAGCTCTTCAAGGACATCCTGCTTGAACGGGCGCGCAGCACTGCTGCGCAGCGCCATCCCGGTTCGAAGATCGCCGAAAGAGGCCAGCTCGCAGCCCGCTATGCCGTGCCGCATCCGGTCGAGGCGTTCGGCCAGCGTCATGCCGCGCCTCCGTCCTTGGCCCGAAGGACAACCGCCATCACGAGCCGTCCCGCCGCTCGAGCGGGATCGGCTGGTCGGGTCGGGAAACGCGGCCGCGCATCCGCGTGAGAACCCGGACCCGCTTCGGCATCACCCGGCTTTGCATGTTGACGACAACGCCTTCGGGCGCCGGGGGCGCGACAACGGGGCCCGCATCCGTCGGTGCCTGTTCCGGAGCCGCTTGGGGGACCGGTTCGGGGGCCGCCGCAGGACCTGGCTCAGGCGCAACCAACGCTTCAGTGACGGGGCCGGCTTCGGGCGCGACCTCCTGTGTCGTGGAGGCCTCGGGCGCGGTCTGTGGCCGGGGCGACGGGGACAGCAGAAGATCGATCAGATGATCGACAAAGGCCGCCGCACCGCTTTGCTCCCAACAGGCCGCATCCTCGCCCGCCTCGATCGCCTTCAGGATCGACAGCGGATAGACCGCCTTGAACAGGCCCTCGGTCTCCTTGCGGACACGTTTGAGAACCCGCTCCAGATCCCGGTCCGACCGCAGCTTGTCGACCTGCGTCACCAGCAGGATGTTGTCGCCGTTCGTGCGCTCCATCATTGCCTGCCATGCGGCGGCCTCTGTCTGGCGCCAGGCCTGCGTCGCCTGGCTGCACCAGACGACCGAATCGATCTCGTCGATCATCGACCGCCAGATATCGGGCGCCATGCTGGGATCGGAAATGCCCGGCATGTCGATCAGGTCACAGATCTCGAGCGTGTCGGACATGTTGTGAAGCCGGATCAGCCGCGTCTCCTCGATCCGGACCGAGGACAGATCCGCGATCTCGATCGGGGTTTCGGTCCCGTCATGGCCCACGGCCCAGGCCGCCTCTTCGCCATGGCTGATCCAGACCGGCGGAAACCGCGTCGCGGTGACCCGGACGGGCAAGGGCGCATGGCCCAGAAGCAGCTTGGACAGCGTGCTCTTGCCCGAGCTGAATTCCCCCATCAGGGCAAGCCGCGGCCTGCCCGGTCCGGATCGTGCTCTCTGATCGGCGCTGCGCATCATCTTCTCCTCGTTCAGGCCGCGTATCGACGCAGCGTCACCAGAATATCGTCCAGAACTGGATCCGGGTCGTCCTGCGCGCTGTCGGTGAACAGGGCCTCGACCCGGCCCGCGCGTTGGGCCGATCCTCCGATCAGGTCCGCAAGGATCGCCCTCTGATCGTCAAGAAACAGGCGCAGTTCTTCGGTCACATCGCGTCGGATGCTGGCGATCTGGACCTCCTTCATCTGGGTCATGAAATCTTCGGTCTCGGCGCGGATCAGGGTCTTGAACTGCCGGGAAAAGGCCCTGTATCCCACGGTCTTGCGCCACCATGCCGACCACCAGCTGTCGTTGAAATCCAGAGCGATCGCCTGGCCAAGCGCGACCGGCGACGGGATCGCGGGCGCGGTCGGCACGGGGATCTGGATGCCTTCGACGGCCGGTCCGAAGACCCGGTAGAACAGATGCGCCGCATCCGACACGGCCACTTCGTAGCGCAGCAGCGCATCCTTGCGCACGGTGTTGCCCATCGTCGAATAGGCCGAGCGCAGCAGCATCCTCAGACCGGCGGGGTTGTATTCCCAGACCTCGTCCGGGCCGTTTGTCTCGAGATGGTCGAGCAGGGAATGGGTCGCCCGTTCGACGAAGTTCTCGTGCACCCGGTCGGCCCGGATCCGGTAGTCCTCGAAGATGGCGGTGAGCGACGCCTCGAGACCGGCAAGATTGGCCTCGGCGATCCGTTCGAATTCTCGGCGCGCCTCGTCCATCGTCGTTTCCTGATCGAAGGCCTCTCCCTCGATGCGGACGGTCTGGACCGCCTGTCGCGATGTCGCGATCGACAGAGCCGAGGCGGCGATCTTTTTCAGGCACGGCTCCCCCTGCCCCTCCACGATCAGCAGCGACAAGGCCCGCATCAGCGCGGGCAGGCCCGACATCTCCCAGGTATGGGCGGTGGCCGGCTGGTCGATATAGGTGGAGCCAAGCCGCGCCTGTGTCAGCGACAGTAGCGCCTCGGCGCTGGCATCGGCCATGCCGTCCAGCTCGCCCGTCAGCGCCTTGCCCGCCCAATAGGCGCTGCCGAAGATGATCTGGGCCTGCTGCGGTCCGCCATGATCGCCCAGCGTCGCGCGGATGCTCTGCTCGATCTCGGCCATCTGTTCGACCGGTTCGGACAACTCGTCGATCCGGTTCACGAAGATCACGACCTCGCGCGATTTCAGGGTCGAGATCATCCGGATCAGCGCCATGTCGACCGAGGTCAGCGCCTGCGACGCCGACAGCACGACAAGGCAGATCCGGCTGTCGCGGATCGCGTTGATCGTGACCATCTCGCGCATCATGAAGGTGTCGTTCACGCCGGGCGTGTCGCGCAGGCACATCCGGAACGGCACGCTGTGGCAATTCAGGTAAAGATCGGCCGACCGGGTGATGTCGGCGAACCGGCCCTGCTCGTGATCGAGGGGCGCGCCGGGGGCCTCGTCGAAATCGTCGCCAAGACAGATATACCTCTCAAGCAGGTTCTTGTCGAAATAGCCGTATTCGTGCTCCTGCCCCATCAGCAGTTCGAAATGTCGGCCCAGCCGCGCGCGCGACTTGTCCCGCATCGCGAGGATCTGTTCGCGGATCTTGCCCAGTTCTCCCTCGGCGCCGGCCCGTCCGGCCAACTCGCCGATCCGGCCGCCCTTGGTCGTCAGCCGGTCCCATTCCGGCTCGGTCATGAACTTGAACCGCGCGCCGGTCTCGCGCTGTTCGGCGGCAGGCGTCAGGTGCAGCGAGGTCACCACCGATGTCCAGGGATTGACGTCCGAGGGAAGCAGATCCGCCCAGCCCGCCATCGCGTTGATCAGCGAGGTCTTGCCCGACTTGACCTGCCCCAGAACGGTCACTGCGGGCTCGAACGCCGCAAGCCGCGCCTGCAACCGCGCGACCGAGCGGTGCGACTGCGCGCCCACGAGGCCCGCCAGCGCCTCGAGCGCCTGTTCAAGCGCCTCGGCCCGCCGGGCGAAATCGGCAAGCTCCTCGGTTCCGGCCCTGAGATCGGTCGGGGATGCGAAGGTTCGGATTTCGGTTGCGGCATCGTCGTCGATGTTCATCAGGTCCCCCCGGATCACTCTGTCAAGAACGAGCGCTACGCGTCTGAAACCAATGAACAATCAACCACAGCTCACATATCGTCACATTGGTGGCGGAATGTGTCGAAACTTTGCCGTGTTCGCGGAAGAATTCCGGCGCGCGACCGGCTCCGATCTGGCCGTATTCCGGGCCTATTCCGGCACCTTGCCGATAAGTTCCTTGCGGATCTGCAACAACAGCGTGACCGCGTCCAACGCGGCCTCCTGGCTTTGTTCCAGCTGGAACAACATCAGGATCTCTTCGCCCTCCTCGACGCTTTCGCGCGCATCGCGGCCAAGCGGATCGTCTGCCTTTCCCCGTTCAAGAAGGCGGGACAGCGAGGACATCGCCTCGGTGCAGGCATTGAGGACGGTGTCAGGGTCGAATTCGGCCGCGCGGTCGACCTGCGCGAGCATCTTCTGCCCGTGCTCCTGAAGCATGTCGATCGCTTCTGACAGGAGCGTCACTGTCCGCGGATCGGCGGGCGCCACGGCCTGTGCCACAATCCCTGCCGGGATGGCATCGACCGGCGCCGCGGCCACCGCATTGTCGCCATCCTCGGCGCGGGCCGGCACGCCGCCCTCCGCGGGGAGCAGCGCGCCCAGCTTGCCCAGAAAGACCTGCGCCCGGTCGATGTCGGCACTGCGGCCCTGTCGGATCTGCTTGCGCAGCGACGCCAGAAGCTGCGCGCCGCCGCTGGCGGTCCACGATGTCTCGTCGGGGTCGTCCTGCATCCGCCGCGCCGCAATGCCCTGCAAGGTCGCCACCGGATAGAGCCCGAGAAATTCTTCGGCGCTGACCGGTGCCAGCCGGTCGATCGTCGGGCCAAGCGTGCCGGCCCGCGCCAGAAGGTCGGCCTTGGTCAGGGCAAGGATTGCGTGATCCTTGATCCGGTCGGGCATGGCCGCCCAGAGACCCTGTTCGATCTCGGAGAAACCCTGGCTGCACCAGATGACGATATCGGCGCGCGTGGCCACGGCCTCAAGCGTCTCGTGCATGTCGGCAAGGCCCCCCGCCAGCCGCTCTTCGACATAGCTTTTTCCGTTCAGGGCGCGGGCCGGCATTTCCTGACGGACCCGGACCGCATCGGCCGGGCAATCGCCGGCCTTCACAAGGCCGGCCAGCGTCAGGACAGAGCCGTCCTGCCGTTCGACCTGAACCCGGTCCTGCGCGCCATGGGTCAGTTCGATCACCGGGGCCGCCAGATCGGCGCCGATCACATCCTGCCCCGACAGCATCGCCACGAGGGTGGACTTGCCGGATCCGGGCAGGCCCGTCACGGCGATTCGCACCGGCCGTTCGAGCCGTGCAAGAAGGCGCGCGCCCAGGCGGTCATAGGGGGCGGGAATGCCGCCCCCGCGCAGGACATGATCCAGCTGGTCGGCGACAGATGCGGGGTGTTGCCGCGTTTCGATGTTCAACTCTTTTCTCCCCGCGCGCTCATGACCCGGCGGCCTTGCGGCGCCGGTCGACCCGCGCCATCAGCGTAAGCCTGATCGCCCCGCCCCCGACCTCGCGCGCGCAGGACGCGGCGGGTGTTTCATCGGGGCGGCGGACCTGTTCTGCGGGATCGACGACCTTGACCACGCAGATCGACACGTTGTCCTGGCAAGGGTCGTCCAGATTGCCAAGCTCGGCCATCAGCATGGCGCCGATCTCGGCGGCCGGGCGTCTCTGTCCAAAGCGCAGGATACCCTCGATCTGATCCTCGCACAGGGATTGAAGACCGTCGCTGGCCACGATGAGGATATCGCCCGCCTCGACCCGGACAGGCACCGTCCGACAATCCAGCTGCGCGATGTCGCGACCGATCAGGACCGAGGTCAGGCAGCTTTGGTCGGGATGGTTCATCGCCTGATCGCGATCCATGATACCGTTGGCGACAAGGTAGTCGACCTGCGACATCAGGGCGTGGTTCTCGTTGAGCCGGACAAGCGCATCCCGCCGGAAAAGATAAAGCGGGCTGTCCCCCACCGAGACCCAGTAAAGCCGGTCGCCGATGAAGACCGGCGCAAGAAGCGTGGCGCCCATCCCCGACGCATCCGGGCTCTGGCGCGCATAGTGGCCCACCTTGCGGTTGGCGCTGAGCGCGGCCTCTTGCAGCACGTCGCCGATGCGCGGCTCCAGAAGGTCGGGATCGCCCGATTGCAGCTTGATCCGGCTGAAGACCTCCGCCACGACCAGCCGGCTTGCCACGTCGCCCGCCGCATGGCCGCCCATGCCATCGGCCAGCACCACGAAACCAAAGGCCTCGCCCGCCGAGAAATCCGACACGATGGCGTCTTCCTGCCGCTCGCGTCGGCCCAGACCCATGGCCGTGGCGGTGTCGAACACCAGTTCAGCCGTGGGCTGCATCGGACCAATGTCCCGTATCGGCGTCCTGCCAGTTGAAATCAGGGCCGCACAGGGCCACGAAACGCAGGCTTGTCTCGCCGATCGTGATCCTGTCGCCCGATCCCAGCTCTTCGGTGGCCAGAACCGGGCGGTCATTGCGCCGGACGAGGTTCGCCTTGCCGCCATGCCCGATGAAGAAGCTGTTCTGCATCGGATCATAGGCGATGGCCGCGTGATTTTCGCGAGAAATGCTGTTATCCCCGAAATCGAGCGACACCGTCTGCTCCTTGCCCCGCCCGATCTGGCTGACGCCGTTGAACAGGGTGAAGGCCGCGCCGCGGCCGGGCCCGTCGGTCACGATAAGCCAGCCAAGCGGGAACCGCGTATAGGCGGCAGGCGCCGCCGCCTGCCCGCCCGCGATCGGGTCCACGTCGTCGTCCCGGTCGATGTTGAACCCCAGAAGCCGGGTCCTGACCCGGCCGTTCCGGGCCGCGCCTCGGCCCATGGCGGGGGCCGGCACGGAAATGGTCTCGGGGCTGGATGCGGAGGGGGGCTCCGCCGGTTCGGGGCGGTCCGTCACGACAGGTTCGGCCACCGCTTCGGACGCGGCAGGGGCCGGCTCCGGCAAGTCGGGCGCCTCGCTCTGTGCCGCGTCGTCTTCCCAGGGGGCCGAAAGGTCATCGGCCGACAGGGCTTCATCGTTGCACCATGTCTGTTCGACCCGCGCGATGGCGGCCCTCAGCGGCGCGTGATCGGGCTCCGTCGCCGTGATCTCGGCGGGGTCCGGTCCGGTGGCGGGGCTGTCGGGCAGACGGTCCTTCTCTTCGGCAAGGAAGATCGACCGCAATTGCTGATGCAGGTCGCGGTCGGCCGCGGGTTGTGGCTGCCGATCCTCGGAGACGGGACGACCGACCGCGGGCGCGCGGTCCGCCAGGGCGGGCCTCTCGGGCCTCTGCGGCGTCACGGGACGGTCGGGGGAAGTCTGTTGCACCGGGGATGGGGTCGCCGCCCCGGCACCCGCAGGGGCGCCATCGGCGCGGTCATCGCGCAAGGCGCCCGCCTGCCCGCCCGTCTGGCGTTTCTCGCCAATGATGTCACGAATAAAATTCATCATCGTTCCTTTCAGGTTCAATCCTCGGCCCCCCGGCGCGATCACCGATTGATGAACGCACCCAGCGTCCGTTTCAGCCACGACACCTGCCTACCGCTCCGGCCCGGCGCGGCAACTTCGGGCACGCGCGGCGTATCGGGATCGCGTTGGCGTTTCCGCTTTGACAGGCGGTCCTGCTCGCGAAGCCAGCGATCCACGTCTTCGATCGGGTTGCCCAGAAGATCGACAAGCCTGTTCTCGGCTGGCTGCGGCGCGGCGGGCGGCTGGATCAGCGCCGTCCGGGCCCGTGGACCGCTTGGCACGGGACCGATGCTGCTGTTGGTGTCCTGCACGAGCGACGAGATCACGCGGGCCAGTTCCGGTTCGAGTTCGGCCGGCGGCTGCGGGGGCGCCGGCTCATCGCTGGCGGGCCCCTCTCCGGCCAGGAATTGCAACCAGTCCTCCACCGACTGGAACCGCCTTTCCTGCGAGACCGCCAATGCCCTGTCGATGCCGCCCAGAAACCGGTCATCCCGCCCGGCCGCACCGGTCGCAAGCGGCTGATAGGGGTCGGGCAGGCCCGAACTCAGATCGGCCAGCCGTCTCTGGCAATCGGGCGGCGCCTCCCCCGCGATCAGGTGATAGAAGGTCGCGCCCACCGAATAGAGATCGCTCGAGGGTTCATGCGTTCCGTTCGCATAGTAGAATTCGTGCGGAGAATAGCCGTCCTTGACCGACAGGACGGTCGACAGCGCACGAAGCTCCACGCTCCGGTCCTCGCGGGCGGCGCCGAAATCGATCAGCGTCAGGCCGTCCTCCGCGTCGAGGATCAGGTTGTCGGGCGAGATGTCGCGGTGCAGCATGTCCCCGTCATGAACATGGGCCAGCGCGTGCAACGTCTCGGTCAGCAGCTTGCGCAACAGGTCATGGGTCAGGCGGGCGGGGTCGTTCTCCAGCACGGTGAACAGATCCTGCCCATCCACGAATTCCATCGCGATATAGGCCGTGTTGTTCTCCTGAAAGACCTGGTAGACCTTGACGATATTGGGATGGTCGAGCCGGGCCAGCCGCAGCGCCTCGCGCAGGAAATTGCTGATCACGCGCTGATATTGTTCCTGGTCGCGGGGCTTGCGCGGACGCACCTCGCCACCGATCCGCCGGCAGATCGCGGTGGGAAAGGATTCCTTGATCACCACCCGCCGTTCCAGACTGTCGCGGGCGATATAGGTCATCCCGAAGCCGCCATCTATCAGGTGACTCTCGATCGTGTACTGGCCGTAAAGCAGCGTGCTGCCGGGCAGCAGCGCATCGGTTTCGGGCTCATCGGGGCAATTGGCAATGTTTTGCACGTTGCGGGCTTTCCAGCTGGCAGCTCGGGAAAACAGGGAACACAAAACACACGATCTCGAAGCCAGAGGTTGGGCGCCAATTATGATCAGATCATGGCGACTTTGGGCCGATGACCTGACAATGCCCCGTAAAGGCCGCTCCGCCGCACGAATCCGGGGGATCGGAGGTCACCCTGACCCACAGGCGCCACAGGGCCCGTGCCAAGGGACAATCCGGGTCGATGGCGATCCGACTGGAAAGGCACAGCCGGCCGCCGCCCCGACAGGGCGGTCATGCGGGCGTGCGCGTCCCGGTGTCATGATCGACGGGCGGCATCAGGTCCCGAGGCCCCGGCCCCGCCCTATCGTCGCAGACCGGATAGGCGGCCCCGGTTCGGGGGCCGCCGGAGGTCAGGCGAATTCGGCCGTCGCGGCGCGGGCCTTGAAGTCGCGGAAGATGCGCTGGCCCGATGCGGCCAGCTGGTCCTGAAGCGCGGCGATATCCGCGCGCAGCATCCGGCCGCCCTGCTTGTGGACCTTGCCCGCAACCATGACCGTGTCGACATTGCCCGGATGGGCAAAGCCCACGACCGCGTTATGGGGATCGAAGGCGCCCGACATGTTCAGGTCGTTGGCCCGGATCAGGATGATGTCGGCCTGCTTGCCCACGGCAAGGGTCCCTGTCCGGTCTTCCAGCCGCATGGCGCGCGCGCCTTCGATCGTGGCCCAGCCCAGGGCCTCGCGCACCGTCAGCGGGATCGGATGCGGCCTCTCGCCCGTCTCGGCCTTCATCCGCAGGCTGGTCAGGTGACGTTCGGCCTGAAGGCTGATCCGCGTGCAGGCCAGCATGTCGGGCGCATAGGCGCTTTCGATATCGGTGCCGATGGAGAACGGCACGCCGCGCGTATGCAGCCGCCCGCTCAGCAGGTCGCCATAGCAGATCTGCATCTCGATCTCGGCGGTGACGGTGAATGTCGCACCATTGCCGACAAGGACATCAAGGTCGCGATCCGTCAATTCGTTGCCATGCACGATGTTCAGGCGCCGGTCGATCAGCCCTTCGGCCGCCGCCGCGACATAGCCCTCGGGCGCCATCATCTTGGCCATCGAATGATGGAGCGATGTTACAAGGTCATGCTCCTTGGCTAGGCGCAGGTCGGTCAGCGTGACCTCCTCGACCGACATCTGGGGCCCGAGGATCGCAAGACCCATCGTCACCAGCGCGTCGTCGCTGGACAGGCGACCCTTGCGCAGGCGGACGACCTCGGACTGCGACATCGGCACCTCGGAGAAGTGCTTCTGCCCCGGTTTGGGGTCGGGCTTGGCCGAGCCGTGCAGGAACACCGCGCGGATGCCCGCATCCTCCAGCCCGTCGATCGCGGCGTCCGAATGGTCGGGCGTGGGGTTGTTGTGGTGCCAGTCGACCATGGTCGTCACACCGTTGTTGATCTGGTTGATCGCGCCCAGCTGGTTGGCGATCCGGATGTCATCGGGGGTAAAGAAATTGGCCAGCCCCGCATGCATGGCGCGAAAGTAGTTCGTCCCCGTCCAGTCGGTGGCAAGCCCCCTCAGACCCGTCTGCCAGGTGTGGATATGTGCATTCACGAGGCCCGGCATCACGATCATGCCGTCGGCGTCGATCACGGTCGCGTCGTCGCCTGCCTCGAGGTTCGGGCCGATCGCCGCGATCCGGTCCCCTTCGACGAGGATATCGACGGCCTGCGGGGTGCTGCCCTCTTCTAGCGTCAGAACGGTTCCGTTTCGGATCAGGGTCGTCGACATTGAATTCTCCTTCTTGGTGGCGCGGATCGGGTTCAGATCAGCGCCGTGGTCAGCCATGGGACAAGGATCAGGGCCATCGTCACGAGGGCCATGATCACGACAAAGGGGGCGGCCGCCGAGAAGATCTCGCCCAGCGAGGCAAAGCCCTCGGGCAAGGAGGCCTTGACGACATAGATGCTCAGCCCGAATGGCGGGGTCAGCAGGCCGATCTCGATCGCGATCACGGTGATGATCCCGAACCAGATCGGATCGCCGCCAAAGGCGGTCACGACAGGAAGCGCGATGGGCAGCATGATCAACATGATCGACACCGAATCGAGGATCATGCCCAGCACCACCACGATCAGCACATAGAGCATGACAAAGCCCACAAGCGTCAGGTCCATGCCCGAGATCAGGCCCGCGGTCTGCATCGGGATCGTGCTCATCGACAGCATCCGGCCATAGACGCTGGCCGCGATCATCAGGAACAGGAGCCCCGCCGTGATCGCCCCCGTCTCGAGGACCAGTTGCCGCAGGTCGCCCCAGCTGAGCGAGCGGCGCGCCAGCGACACCACAAGCGCCCCCAGCGCCCCCGCCGCGCCGGCCTCGGTCGGCGAGAAAAAGCCGCCATAGATGCCGCCCATCACCACCGCGACCACGAAGAGCACGGGTGCCAGCCCCCGGACGATGCCCCCCAGCGACAGGTCGTCGGGCTGGAAATCGTTGCGCGGGCGGCCGGCATAGCCGGGCCGGAACCGCGCCAGCGCCATGATCAGAAGCGCGAAACACGCCGCCAGCAACAGCCCCGGGATGATGCCCGCGATGAACATGTCGCCGATGGAAACCTCTGCCAGCAGACCATAGATGATCATCAGAAGGCTTGGCGGGATCAGCATCCCGAGGACCGAACTTCCGGCCACGATGCCCAGCGAGAATTTCTTGGTGTAGCCCGATTCCATCATCGGCGGCACGGCGATGCGCGAAAACACCGTGGCCGAGGCGATGGACGACCCGGTGATCGAGGCGAAGATGGCGTTGGCGCCCACGGTCGCGACGCCAAGCCCCCCGGTGATGCGCCGCACCAGCACCGCCATCACCTGAAACGCGTCGCGCCCCACCCCCGCCTTGTCGAGCAGCAGCCCCATGAGCACGAAGAGCGGGATCACGCCAAAGCCCGACGATCGCACAGCGGCGCTGGCCGAAATGCCCACCGAATTGATCGCCACCGTCATGTTGTCCCGGATCAGCCAGATGCCGATGAACGACGTGATCAGAAGCGCAAAGACGATGGGCATCCCCAGACCGATCAGAACCAGAAGGGCGACAAGCGCCGCGATCCCGATCGACATCCGGTCAAGCCCGGCCGCCGCCATCGCCTGAAAGGCCATATAGCCGCCAAAGACCAGCGCCAGCGCGATCAGAAGCATCACCGCCCGCCCCGCGACCCCGTCGCCCGGGGCCTGCCGATACCTGCGAAAGAGGCCCGCCACCAGTTCGACCAGGGCCAGTGTGCTGGCAAAGCCCACGACAAGCTTGAACGGCCAGGTCGGCATCCGGAAGGTCGCGGCCGAGCCGAGGAATTCGTCATCGACCCAGGCCGAGATGAAGTCGTCCCACAAATACCGCACCGCAAGGATCATCACGATGATGCCGGCCAGCGAAAAGACGGTCTGCAAGACCAGCATCGCGCCCGGTCGCGCGGCCTCGAGCCTGTCGCTGAGGAATGTCGCGCGCACAAGCCGGTCGTGGCGGATCGTCAGGCCGAGTTGCAGATAGACGCAGGCCACGATCGCATAGGAGACGTAGTCCGCCACCCCGTTGATCGGGACCGAAAACAGGTTGCGCGACGCGATATCGAGGCAGATCAGCACTGTCATCGACACTATGATCAGCGCCGCCGCCGCCGCGTTCATCGCCGAGACGCGGCCCAGAAGCCGGTCGATCATGCCGTGATCCGTGCCTGTTCCGTCCGCCTCTGCCGATCCCGTTGCCATGCCTCGCGCCCCGTTCTGTGCATGGGCCGGCACCGGGCCGGCCTTCTCGTTGTCGCAAAACTTTGCCGCCGCGGCACCGGGCCCCGATGGCCCCGTGCCGCGACGCGATCATTCACGGGTGGTTCAGATATTCTCGGACCAGTCGCGCAGCGGCTCTGCGCCCGCGTCGCGCAACCCGTCCATGAACTTGCCCATGATCTCGCGGGCCGGCACGCCGTTGGCCTCGTTCTCCTCGACCCAGATGCGGCCCAGGTCCGGCAGGGCATCGACCCATTGCTGTTTTTCCTCGATCGCCATCACCCGGACCTCGGCGCCTTCGGCGGCCATGTTCTCCCAGGCGGCCGCCTCGCGTTCGACGATCATGTCGGCATTCTGGCCCGAATAGACGGCCCCCATCTCGATCATGACCTCCTGCACCTCTTGCGGAAGCGTGTCGAAGATCGACTTGTTCATGCCAAGCCCGCCAAAGGTCAGCGGCCCGGTATCGACGCGCACCGCATGGGGCGCCACCTCGTGCAGCTTGAGAGGATAGGCGCCCGTCCCCACCAGAAGGACGCCGTCGCCCACGCCGGTCTGAAGGTCGGAATAATAGGTCGGAAGCGCACCGGCCAGAAGCGTGGCACCCAGCGGCTCGACATAGGATGCGGTCGAGGCTGCGCCGAGGATCTTGCGCCCGGCGATATCGGCGATGTTGTCGAGCGGCTCGCGCAGGAACAGGCTGTAGCCATCCGACACCGACGAGCCGAAGAACATGATGTCATGGCGAGACCATTCGTCGATCATCGCCTGTTCGGTCCGGTTGAGCCCGTTCATCGTGTCCAGCGCCTGCTGCAACGTCGTCGTCGCGAAGGGCGTCGAATACATGATGTTCTGAAGCGGCAGGGCCGAAGGTTCGAAGAGCGCACCGATCCAGCCCGAATCCGCGATGTTCTGGGTGATCGCCTCGAGGGTCTCGCCCGCACCGTAAAGCTGGCCGCCATAGGCCTCGGTCCAGTCGATCCTGTATTCCGAGCCGCGCTCTTCGAGGCGCGCGTTCGACTGGCGCACGACGGTTTCCAGAGGCGCCGTCCAGGGCAGGACGGTCGGATGGCTCGATGCCATGGTCAGCCGGATGACGGTCTGCGCCGAGGCCGACCGCGTCCCCAAGACCGGAACGGCCGTAGCCCCGACGATGATGCCGAGTGCGGCGCGTCGATTGATGCTCATTGCTTCCTCCCTGATATGCGGCGACGTGGTGCCGTGACACCCGGACCCTCTCTCGCCTTCATGCTCCTCGCAAACGTTTGCATAGCATCGGGCCAAATACCGATCAACATCCCTTTTTCACATCGGCCCTCCAATTTGTCGGGAAAGCACTCGGTTTTCGGCATAAAACCCGTCAAAACCGACAAGTGTGTCCAAGGGGGGCGACTAATCGGGTCGCCCCGCCTCTGCAATCGTTTGTCCGGGCAAGATCGGCGGCACCCCGTCCCCCGGCGGGGCCGGGCCCGTGCCGCCCCGTCCCACCGCACGGATGACCGCTCCGATCTGCATCAGCTGTTCGGACAGGGGGTTCGACTTGCGCCAGACCATGCCGATCCGCCGTGACGGGCGCGGCGCGGGAAACCGCGCGATCGACACATCGGCGGAGCGGGTTTCCAGATCGACCGCCATGTCGGGGATCAGCGTGACGCCCATGCCCGCCCCGACCATCTGGACAAGCGTGGACAATGAGCTTCCCTCCATCAGGGCACCCGCCCGCGTGCGGCCGAACTGGCAGAACGACAGCGCCTGGTCGCGAAAGCAATGCCCCTCTTCCAGAAGCAGAAGGCGCATCGTCTGCAACGTTTTGGGGCTGGGCACCGGCTTGCCCGCATCCTGCGACGTGCGGACAAGGACGAAATCCTCCTCGAACAGCGCGAATTCGGTCAGCGACGGCTCCGAGATCGGCAGCGCAACCACCGCAAGGTCAAGCCGGCCGTCCTGAAGATCGGCGATCAGCGATTGGGTGACCGCCTCGCGCAGGGTCAGGTCGAGGCTTGGAAAGCGCCGCGAAAGGGCCGAGATCATCTCGGGCAGGAAATAGGGCGCGACCGTGGGGATCACGCCCATCCGCAGCCTGCCCGCAAGCGGCCCCTTGGCGGCGCGGACCAGATCGTCGAGCTCCTCGACCGACAGAAGGATCTGACGGGCCTTTTCCAGAAGGCTTTCGCCGATCGGGGTCAGCCTGATTTCGCGTGAGCCCCGCTCGACCAGCGCCGTGCCGAACATCGTCTCGAGCTCCTTGATCTGGAGCGACAGCGCCGGTTGCGAGATCGAACAGGCCTCGGCGGCACGACCGAAATGCCTGTGACGCGCAAGCGCATCGAAGTAGCGAAGCTGTTTGAAAGTGAGTCCTATCATAAGCTGAGTTTATCAAAACCTTTTGGAATTCCAATTGGAGACAATCCCTGACATTTGCTAGAACGATTCTAGAAAAGGCCGGCGCATCCTGCCCGGCGAGCCCCAAGGGAGTAGATCATGGACGGAAACAACGTGGAGTCCGCGGGCAGCTGCCCGGTCATGCATGGCGGCAATACCGAACTTGGCAACAGCGTCACCAAATGGTGGCCCAAGTCGCTGAACCTCGATATCCTGCACCAGCATGGCGCGCGCACCAACCCGATGGACCCCGACTACAACCATCGCGCGGCCGTCAAGGCGCTGGATCACGACGCCGTCAAGCAGGACGTGAAGGCGCTGATGACCGAAAGCCAGGACTGGTGGCCGGCGGATTGGGGCCATTATGGCGGCCTGATGATCCGTCTCGCGTGGCACTCGGCCGGGTCCTACCGGATGGGTGACGGCCGTGGCGGCGCAGGCTCGGGCAACATCCGTTTCGCGCCCCTGAACTCCTGGCCCGACAATGCAAGCCTCGACAAGGCCCGCCGCCTGCTCTGGCCGATCAAGAAGAAATATGGCAACGCACTCAGCTGGGCCGACCTGATCATCCTTGCCGGCAACATGGCCTACGAATCGATGGGCCTGAAGACCTTCGGCTTCGGCTTTGGCCGCGAGGACATCTGGGGCCCCGAGACGGATGTGAACTGGGGTGCCGAGAATGAATGGCTTGCCCCGTCGGAAAACCGTTACGGCGATCTCGACGACACGGCGACGCTCTACAACCCGCTGGCCGCGGTCCATATGGGCCTGATCTACGTCAACCCCGAAGGCGTGAACGGCCAGCCCGATCCGGCGCGCACCGCTCTGCATGTGCGCGAAACCTTCGCCCGCATGGCCATGGACGACGAGGAAACCGCGGCCCTGACCTGCGGCGGCCACACGGTCGGCAAGGCGCATGGTGGCGGCGATCACGCCAATATCGGGGCCGAGCCCGAGGGCTGCCCCGTCCACAGCCAGGGCCTTGGCTGGGCCAACCCGGGCATGGAAGGCAAGGCTGCCAATGCCTTCACCTCCGGGATCGAGGGCGCCTGGACCAAGCATCCCACCCAGTGGGACATGGGCTATTTCGAATATCTCTTCGACTATGAATGGGAACTGACGAAATCGCCGGCCGGTGCCAACCAGTGGAAGCCCGTCGACATGCCGGAATCCGAGATGCCGGTCGATACCACCGATCCCTCGAAGCGTCGTTTCCCGATGATGACCGATGCCGACATGGCGATGAAGGTCGACCCGATCTATAACGAGATCTGCCAGAAGTTCCGTGCCGATCCCGAATATTTCGCCGACACCTTCGCCCGCGCCTGGTTCAAGCTGACCCACCGCGACATGGGCCCCAAGGCCAACTATTACGGCCCCGACGTGCCCGCCGAAGACCTGATCTGGCAGGATCCGATCCCCGCCGGTTCCACCTCCTATGACGTGGCGGCGGTCAAGGCCAAGATCGCCGAAAGCGGTCTGACGGCGGCCGAGATGATCGCCACCGCCTGGGACAGCGCCCGCACCTTCCGCGGGTCGGACAAGCGCGGCGGCGCCAATGGCGCGCGCATCCGTCTTGCTCCGCAGAACGAGTGGGTCGCCAACGAGCCCGAGCGTCTGGCCAAGGTCCTCGGCATCCTCGAGCCCATCGCCGCCGAGACCGGCGCGTCCGTCGCGGACGTGATCGTTCTGGCCGGAAATGTGGGTCTGGAAATGTCGATCAAGGCCGCGGGCCATGATGTCGAGGTCCCCTTCGCGCCGGGCCGCGGTGACGCGACCGACGAGATGACCGATGCCGAAAGCTTCGAGGTTCTCGAACCCTTGGCTTGCGGGTTCCGCAACTGGCAGAAGGAACAATATGCCGTGGCGCCCGAGGAGCTTCTCCTCGACAAGGCACAGCTTCTGGGCCTGACGGCGGCCGAGATGACGGTCCTTGTGGGCGGTATGCGGATGCTGGGCGTCAACCATGGCGGATCGAAGCACGGTGTCTTCACCGACCGCGAAGGCCAGCTGACGAACGACTTTTTCGTCAACCTGACCGACATGACCTATTCGTGGGATCCGGCCGAGGCTGGCCTTTACGAAATCCGCGACCGCAAGACCGGCAAGGTCCGGTGGACCGCAACGAGCACCGATCTGGTCTTCGGCTCCAACTCGATCCTGCGGGCCTATGCCGAGGTCTATGCCCAGGACGACAACGCCGAAAAGTTCGTGCGCGATTTCGTCGCCGCATGGACCAAGGTCATGAACGCCGACCGGTTCGACCTGGCCGCGTGACCCGCAACCGGAGCGGGGCGGCTGTATCGCCCGGCTCCGGCCCATCTTGCGGGGTCGTCATTCACTTGACGGTCCTGCCAGATCTCTCCGGATGTCCGGAACGGAACGCGGCGCCAATCAGGGGCCGCGTTCTGCCTTTCGGGGCCGGGCACAGGACACGCAGCCCCTGCCCCGCACTGGGCTTACCGCATGATGCGCGCACCTGCGCGGGCGCAGGCCGTCTAGGAGGATTTCAGGTAGAGGTCGTCCCGGACCCGCAGATACCAGTGGTGCCGAGGCACCCGGAACTATTTAACCCAACATGGCGCGAGACCGGAACTGGCGTCAGGTTCAACAAAAACGGTGACGCTGGAAGGGCGAAAATATGCGTTTGAGCGAATTCAACGCCGCTGTGGGTATTCATTGGTATAGGGGCCGATCCGGCCGTATAGAAAGGGACGAAACGAGGTCGGCCCTCTCCCCGCGATAAAGCGACAGGACGCCGCCGGGATCGGCTGTCGTGACACATTCGGCCATCTCGATCATGGGCGCCTCGGCAAAGGGAACCTCGAACTCCGCAGCGAGGCAATTGAAGATGCCCTGCAATTCGCCGTCATGGAAAAGAGGCTCCCAGACGGTGGTGTTTCCCAGACCGTTCATCGTCACGGTAAACCGGAAGAGAAGGCCCTCGCCCGTCAGGATGCCCGACTGGTCGAGCAGGCTCATCATGGTCGGCAGGCCGAAACGATCCGCATAGCTGTCAAGACACATGCCGACGATGGCATCGGGATCACGGCCGCGCTTGCGAAAGAAGCTTTCGCTCGAGGCCGAGAACTCGGTCATGCGCAGGCGCGCATCCATCAGGGTCGAGACCATCAGGTCATTGCGCACGATGGCGATGCTGCGGTCGACGAAACGCCGCTCCTCCTCCCGCACAAGGAGTTTGCGCAACGCCTTCTGCCGCGCGGGCCGGGGGCTTTCGACGCCGCGTTCCCAGCGGCTGACGGTGGCCTGATCCACACCAAGCCTGTCACCCAACTGCTGCTGGGTGACCCCCATGCGCCGCCGCAATTTTCTGATCGCCGAACCTTCCATCGCCAAGATGCTAGGCGATCGGCTGCGGCAGGAAAAGACGCAAAAGGCAAGCCGGCCAAGGGTCAGGCGCGGCGCAGTCCGAGGGCCTTGAACAATTCCGGCACGATCAGGATCGGAAGCACGAAAAGCCCGATCAATGTCCATTCGTCGACCCCGATCGGCACTGTGTGCAGCAGGAGTTGCAAGGGTGGCCAGTAGACCGCCAGCATTTGCGCTCCCAGCGTCACCGCCAGCGCGGCCAGAAGAAACGGGTTGCTGAACCAGCCGATGCGCCAGCTTGTCAGATGCAGTGACCGGAAGGCAAAGACGCTGGCCTTTTCGAACACGACCATCGCCGTGAAGGCGGCCGTGCGCGCCAGTTCCACCCCCTGTTCCATCAGGTGGAAAAAGATCCACAGGCTCGACAGCCCGGTATAAAGGCCCAGCACCACGATCGTTGCGACGCCGCCGATCCCGAGGATCGCGCTGTCCTTGTCGCGCGGCTTTTTCTTCATCTGGTCGGGCTCGGCTTTCTCGAGACCCAGCGCCACGGCCGTCACGCCGTCGGTGACGAGGTTCATCCACAGGATCTGCGTGGCCAGAAAGACAAGCGGGCCGCCGATGGCGATGCTGACGACCAGCGCGATCACCTCTCCTGCATTCGAGGACAGAAGGTAGCGCACGAATTTGCGGATATTGGCGAATTGGCGCCGCCCCTCGCCGATGGCGCGCACGATGGTCGAGAAATCGTCATCCAGAAGCACGAGGTCCGAGGCGTCGCGCGCCACATCGGTGCCCCGGATGCCCATCGACACGCCGATGTCGGCCTTCTTCAGGGCGGGCGCGTCGTTGACCCCGTCTCCCGTCATCGCCACGATCTGACCCTGCGCCTGAAGGACCGACACGATCCGCATCTTGTGTTCGGGCCGTGTCCGGGCAAAGAGCACGTCCCCCGCAAGGACCTGCCCAAGTGCTGAATCATCGAGCGCCTCGAGGTCCTGGCCGGTCAGATGACGATCGACCGGCAGGTCGAGCTGGCGTGCGATGGCCGTGGCCGTGATCGGGCTGTCGCCGGTGATCATGATCGTGCGGATGCCCGCCGCCCGCGCGGCCGCGATCGCCTCGCGCACATCGGCGCGCGGCGGGTCGATCAGTCCCACAAGGCCGAGAAAGGTCAGCCCTTCTTCGATGATCTGCGGCGAGCCGGTGCGCCGGGCCAGCGCGATCACGCGCAGCCCGTCTTCGGCCAAGGCAGTGTAATCCGCGGTGATCTGCGCGACGTCGCGGGCCTCCATGGGGCGGGGTCCGTCCGCCGTCAGCACCTCCGTGCACAGATCGAGGATCGTCTCCGGTGCGCCCTTGGTCAGCGTCACCGGGCCGTCTTCGGTCTCTTCGAGCACGCTCATCCGCTTGCGGTCGCTGCTGAACGGGATCTCGGACAGGATGCGCGGCGCCCGATCCGTGTCGCACCATCCCTTGTAGGCCAGCGTGACAAGGGCGCCTTCGGTCGCCTCTCCGATCAGGTCCCAATCGCCGTTGGACTGCCTGATCCGGGCGTGGTTGCAATGCAGCGCCACCGCAAGAAGCGCCCCGAGGACCGGATCATCGGCGGCGCGCAGGCGGGCGCCGTCCCGCGCGATATGGCCTGCGGGATCATAGCCGGTTCCGGTCACGTCATAGGCCCGGTCGCGCGTCACGATCCGCGTGGCCGTCATCTTGTTCTCTGTCAGGGTGCCGGTCTTGTCGGTGCAGATGACGGAGGCCGCGCCCAGCGTCTCGACCGCCTGCAACTTTCGGGCCAGCGCGTTCTGCCGGACCATCGCGGTCGCACCCAGCGCCAGCGTGATCGTGACAACGGTGGGCAGACCCTCGGGCACCATCGCCACCGCAAGCGACAGGCCCGTCAGGACCATTTCCGACAGATCGCGGCCCATCCCGAGGCCAAGCGCCACCACGCTTGCCGCCACGATCAGCGCGGCGGCCCCCAGTTGACGCGCAAGCTGGCCCAGCTTGACCTGAAGGTTGGTGGTCTTCAGCCCCAGCGATCCGGTCAGGCCCGCGATGCGCCCGAATTCCGTCTCCGCCCCTGTCGCCGTGACCCGCCCGAGCGCCCGGCCCGCGCTGACCGACGTGCCCGCAAAGACGGCGAAGCTGCCTTCGTCGCGCGATTTCTGGACGGGCACGGATTCGCCCGTCAACACGCTTTCATCCACCAGAAGCGAGTTTGCCTCGATCAGGTCGGCATCCGCTGCCAGCTTGGTGCCCGCCTCCATCAGGATCAGATCGCCCGGCACGAGGTCGCGTGCGGGGATGATCTGTTCGGCCCCGTCGCGAATGACCATCGCCTGGGGCGACATCAGCTTGCGCAGCGAGGACAGCGCGGTTTCGGCCCGCCATTCCTGCACGAAACCCAGACCGGCATTCAGGATCACGACAAGCCCGATCGTGATCGTATCGACGATTTCGCCAAGGGCGAGCGCCGCCAGTGCCGCGATCACGAGGATCAGGACCAGAAGGCTCGAGAACTGGCGGATCAGCACACCGAACGGGCCGATCCTGTCAGGCTCGGGCAGCTCGTTCCAGCCATGCCGGCACCGCGCCTCGGCGACCTGATCGGGTGTCAGGCCACGATCCGTCTGTGTCGCTTCCAATCCCTCACCCCCGAACTGTCGGCGTCAGACTGCCCGAGGCCGGCTGCGACTACAAAAGGTTAATCGCAGGGACTCGGTCAGGCGCGTTCCTTCGCGTCAAGCCATGCGCGGATGATCTCGCGGTGGCGGGGGCCGTCATAGCTGGGGAAATGGCCGCCATGCACGATCCGCACCGGCAGATCGTAAAGCCGCACCATCGAGCGGTGATAGTCGGCCGCATCCGCGTGATAGGTGTCCTCGATCAGGGGACCGTCATAGACGATATCGCCCGAAAAGAGGATGCCCGTCGCGGCCTCCCACAGGGCGATCCCGCCCGGCGAATGACCGGGGGTGTGGATCACCTCGAAATGCCGGTCGCCCAGATCGACCACATCGCCATCCTCCAGCAGCCGCGTGGCGGGCGCGGCCCGCACCGCATAGGTGGCCGATTGATAGGGCGCGGGTGGTAAGCGGTCGAAAATCTCGTCCGTCACGTAAGGCTCGGCCAGCGTGGCGGCGCGGGTGGGATCGGCGAGGATCGCCGCCTCCGCCCGGTGGACGGCGCGGTCCTCGAATTCATGGTGGCAACCGATGTGGTCGAAATGCGTGTGGCTCGCCACCGCCGTCAGCGCCCGTTCCGTCACCAGCGGCACCCAGTGCCGCAATGACACGACCCCCATCCCGCTATCGACCAACATGTCGCGGTCGCGACCCCGGACATGCCAGATGTTGCAGCGGTAGAATTCGTGGATGAACGGCTCGTCGATGAAGGTCACGTCATCCGACAGGGGGCGGATGCGATACCAGTCCTGCGGTTTGGCACGGATCATGTCTCATTCCTCCACGGGAAAGATGCGGAACGCCTCGGGCGGGGCCGACAGGGTCAGGATGTCGCCGGGCGCAGGAAGGATATCGGGCGGCAGATGCGCGACAAGCGTCAGGTCGGGTGCGGCTTCGGGCACCAGATGCGCGCGCGCATGGGTGCCGAAAAAGGCCACGTCCCGCACCCGCGCGGGACCGATCTGCAGCCCCGCACCGGAGGTGGTGATCGCTTCGGGGCGCAGGCAGGCCATGGCCCGGCCGGCGGGTCGCAGGGCCTGACGCACCAGGCCAAAGGGCGTCTCGACCCCTTCGACGGTGATCCGGGCGGGGATGTGGTTCATCTCGCCCATGAAATCGGCCGCGAACAGGGTCGCGGGTTCGCGGTAGATGCGGGCGGGCGGGCCCTGATCCTCGATCCGGCCGGCATTCATCACCACGATCCGGTCGGCGATGGCCATCGCTTCTTCCTGATCATGGGTGACATGGACGAATGTGGTGCCGACCTGCCTCTGGATCGACTTCAATTCGTCCTGCATGGCGCGGCGCAGTTTCAGGTCGAGCGCGCCCAGAGGCTCGTCCAGCAGAAGAACGTCCGGCTCCACCGCCAATGCCCGTGCCAGCGCGACCCGCTGGCGCTGACCGCCCGACAATTCATGCGGCCGCTTGTCCGCCAGATGGGCCAGCCCCACCAGATCGAGAAGCCGGTCGGCACGCTCATGGCGTGCGGCCCGACCCATCCCCGCCATGCGCGGGCCGAAGCCCACATTGTCGCGCAGGCTCATATGCGGGAACAGGGCGTAATCCTGAAACATGGTCGTCGTGGGGCGCTTGGCGGGCGGCACGCGGGTCATGTCCCGCCCGCCGATCAGAACCTGGCCCTCGGTCGGTTCGATGAAGCCGCCCAGAACCGACAGAAGCGTGGTCTTGCCACAGCCCGAGGGCCCCAGAAGCGTGACATATTCCCCGGCCTCGATGGCCAGTTCGATGTCTTTCAGCGCATGGAACGGCCCGAACCGGTGGTTCAGACCTGACAGGGTGACGGGCGCGGTCATCGACGCCTCCGGAAAACGAAAAGTTCAAGGATCAGGACGGCACTGACCGAGACGAGAAAGACAAGGCTTCCGATGGCATTGAGCCGCGGCGACAGGCCCGAGCGCAGCATCGACCAGATCTCGACCGGAAGGGTCACGTCAAAGCGCGTGAGCAGGAAGGCGATGATGAATTCGTCCCAGGACAGCGTGACCGACAAAAAGAACGCCGCGGCAATGGCAGGCATCAGCATCGGCACCGTCACCAGCCCGATGACCCGCGCCTCGGACGCGCCAAGATCACGCGCTGCGCGTTCGGCATTCTGCTGCTGCGCCCCCATCGAGGCATAGATGATCGCGAATGCGATCGGCAGGTTGATGACCACATGGCCGATGGCCGCCGTCACAAGCGACAGGCCAAGCCCGGCCCGGGTGATCACGATGAGAAGGCCCAGACCCACGATCAGGTAGCTGACCATCAGGGGCGCGATCAGAAGCCCGCGCAGAAAGACCGACCCCGGCAGCGCATGCCGCGCCAGACCATAGGCGGCCAGAAAGCCCAGAGTGACCGCCACCAACGACGCGCCGAACGCCATCAGAAGCGAATTGGCCAGCGCGCCTGTCAGGTCGTCGTCGCCAAGGATGTCGGCATACCACCTGATCGACGGGCCGTTGAAGGGCGGCACGGGCAGGCTTCCATCCTGGAACGAGAAGAGGACGAGCGTGCCCACCGGCAGGTAGATGAAGCCGAAGGCGACCAGAAGATAGGCCCAGGGCAGCGCGAACAGGATCATAGCCGGTCAAGCCTCAGCCAGCGCGCGGATGCGATATAGGCCAGCGTCACGATCCCCATCAGAACGATGGCCAGCGCCGAGGCCAGCGGGAAATCCGCTCGCCGGCCCAGCTGCACCATGATCACCTGCGGCACCGTCAGTTCGGTATTGCCACCAAGAATCTGCGGCGTGACGTAATCGCCGATGCACAGCACGAATGTCAGGAACGCGCCGGTCACGATCCCCGGAAGCGTGAGAGGCAGGATCACGTGCCGGAAGGTCTGAAACGCATTCGCCCCAAGGTCCATCGCCGCACGGCGGTAATTGGGCGACAGCTGGATCAGGTTGGCATAGATCGTCAGCGTCAGAAGCATCACGAAGAAATGGACGAACCCCGTCACCGTGGCAAATCGGGTATTGGCAAGCGTGACGGGCTCCGAAATCAGGCCAAGGCCGATCAGCGCGTTATTGACCATCCCCTCGCGGGCCAGAACCAGAAGCCACGCATAGGAGCGCACCACATAGGATGTCCAGAACGGCAGGATCGCCAGCAGAAGCGCCAGCCTCTGCCAGCGGGCAGGCACCCGGAAGGCGATGATCCAGGCCAGCGGATAGGCCAGCACGACCGACACCACCGTCACGGTCAGCGTGATCTCGAGCGACACAACGATGGCGCGCGCCAGATAAGCCTTTTCCGTCAGCTCGGCATAATTGGCCAGCGACAGCCCCCAGACCAGCGTGCGGCCCTCCAGGGTGGCAAGGCTCATCGCGCCCATCACCAGAAACGGCAGCACGAAGAAGGCCAATGTCCAGGCAAGGGCCGGGGCCACGAAGCCCCAGCCCCGGATGCGCATCGCGCGCGGGCTCACTGTTGCAGCGTATCGAGCCACAGGTCCTGCATCTCGATATCGAGATCGGTATCGGGCGCAGGATAAAGCTGGGTGCGCGCAAGGTAGTCGGGCTGATCCTCCCAGCGCAGAAGGGCCTTCTGTTCGTCGCTCAGCACCTCGCCTGCCATGGCATTCGCGGGCATGCCCCAGAAACACGACGAGGTGGCAAGCCGCGCCTGTCCTTCGGGGCTGACGATGTATTTGACGAATTCAAGGGCCAGATCGGGCTGCTCGGTCCCGGCGACGACACCGATGGACTGCGCCCAGCGAACCGCGCCTTCCTGAGGAATGGTCCAGGTCAGTTCGGGCTGTTCGCCCGCCAGAACGGCTGTCAGCCATTCACCGCCGCCCACGACGATGTCGACCTCGCCCGTGGCCAGCGCCGTCTGCGCCGCCACGACGCCCGCCACCGAGGCCGCGCGCGACCGCATCGTCGACAGGACCTCGCCGATCGGGGCGAGATCATCCATCCCGATCTCGGCGGTGGGGATGCCTTCGGCCATGGCGGCAAGGCCCATCACCGGCAGGTAATAGTCGTAGATCGAGATGCGCCCGTCATATTTTTCCGACCAGATGGTCGACAGGCTTTCCATGTCGGCCGGGTCGACCGCGTCCGAATTGTAGGACACCGTGTTGTAGCCGAATTTTTCGGTGACCGCATAGGTCACGCCGTCCAGCGTGTTGTTCTCGGCCATCACGACTTCGGGGAAGAAGTCGGCGGTCGGCAGCTCGGCCGGATCGAGGGGCGCAAGGATCCCCGCCTCGACCGCGCGGAACACGTCGATGCCGTCGATCACCAGAACGTCCCAGTCACCGGGGCGGGATTGTTCCAGAAGCGCGAGCGCGGCACCCGTGCCCTCGTATTCGCGCAGGTTCACCGTCACGCCGTGTTCGGCCTCGAACGGCTCGATCAGTGCGGGGTCGGTATGGTCGCACCAGACCAGCGCGTTCAATTCCTGCGCGGAGGCGGATCCGATCGCCCCGAGGGTGATCGCGGTGGTGGACATCAGCAATGCGGGCAGACGGGTCATGTCGGTTCTCCCATGTTGGTTTCGGCCTGGTCGCGTTGGTCGCGGCATCTTGCGAAAAAAGTTGAAGTCATTCATCTTTGCAGTCAACGTCATTTTTCAAAAGTTCCTCAACACTCGGGTCCGATTGCCATGGCGGGATTGCGCGAAAGACAGAAAGCCGACCGCGAAAGACGCATTCTCGGGGCGGCTGTGACGAAATTTCGGGCAGAAGGTTATCGCTCGGTCCGAATCGAGGACCTCGCCGAGATGGCCGAGGTGTCGGTCGGCACGGTCTACAATTACTACCAGACCAAGGGCGACATCCTGATCGCCACCGTCGCGATGGAGGTCGAAGAGGTTCTGACATCCGGGGCCGAACTGGTCCGCGACCCGCCGCCCGGCGTCGAAGAGGCGCTGCTTTCGTTGATCTTTTCCTATTACGACCATTCCCTCGAATACCTGTCCAAGGAGATGTGGCGCACCGCGATGGCGCTGGCGATCGAGGCGCCCGGCACGCCCAATGGCCGGCGCTATGCCGAACTCGACGCCCGTCTGTCGGCGCAGGTCACCGACCTGATCCGCGCGCTTCAGGCGCGGGGCGAGGTCCGCGAGAATGTCGATCCGGTGGCCATGGGGCAGCTGATCTTCAACAACCTCAACCAGATGTTCATCGAATTCGTGAAGGAGGATGACATGACGCTCGAGACCTTGCGCAGCGAGGTTGCCGCCCAGACCGCCCCCCTTGCCCGCCTGATCGCCGTGGAGGCCGGGGCATGAGCCGGTTCAACCAGCCGCTTGGCGGCAACGACATGCCGCGTTTCGGTGGCCCCGCCACGATGATGCGCCTGCCCGCGCAGGACACGGCCCGGGGGGTGGATGCCTGTTTCATCGGCATCCCCATGGATATCGGCACCTCGAACCGGCCCGGCACCCGGCTGGGCCCGCGCCAGATCCGCGATGAAAGCCGGATGATCCGCCCCTATAACATGGCAACCCGGGCCGCCCCCTTCGACAGCCTCCAGATCGCCGATATCGGGGATGTGCCGATCAACACCTTCGATCTGAAGAAATCCGTCGACATCATCACCGACCATTATCGCGAAGTCCTGTCCCACGGGACGATCCCGCTTACGTTGGGCGGCGATCACACGCTGACATGGCCCGTCCTGCGCGCGGTGAAGGAACGTCACGGACCCGTTGCGCTGATCCATGTGGATGCCCATGCCGATATCAACGACCACATGTTCGGCGAGGCCGTGGCCCATGGCTGCCCGTTTCGCCGCGCGTGGGAGGATGGCTGCCTTCGGAATGACAAGGTCTTCCAGATCGGCCTGCGCGGCACCGGCTATGCGCCCGAGGATTTCGACTGGGGCCGCGACCGGGGCTGGACCGTCATTCAGGCCGAGGAATGCTGGCACAAGTCGCTTGCACCCCTGATGGACCGGGTGCGCGCTGTGGTGGGCGACGCGCCGGTCTACCTGAGTTTCGACATCGACAGCCTCGATCCGGCCTTCGCGCCGGGCACCGGCACGGTCGAGCCGGGCGGGCTGACGACCGTTCAGGCACTGGAAATCGTGCGGGGCTGCGCGGGGCTGAACCTCGTCGGCTGCGATCTGGTCGAGGTCTCGCCCCCCTATGACCCGACGGGAAACACCGCGCTGATCGCCGCGAACCTTCTGTTCGAGATGCTCTGCGCCCTGCCCGGCGTGCGACGGGGATAGCGCTTTCGGGCAGGGCGCGATTTCCGGGGGACACCGGCGCTGCACCCGGCTAGGCTGGCGCAGACCATCAAGCCTGCGTCAAAGCCCGGCCCGCCATGCGCATTGCGACATTCAACCTGCAAAACCTGCGCCTGCGCCGCGTCGACGGACAGGAGCGTCTGGACGGCGCGGTCGACGGGGACACGAGGCAGGCCGAGCGGTCCCTCACGCTCGATCTTGCCGACAGGTGGCAGACGGCCCGGATCATCGCCCGGGCCCACGCCGATATCCTGGCGCTGCAGGAGGTCTTCGACACCGCGGCACTCGACCATCTGTGCGACAGGTTCCTCGGGGCTGTCGGGGCGCCGGACTATCCCAGCCGGATCTGCCGCTCCGGCAATGACGGGCGCGGGCTGAACGTGGCGGCCATGGCGCGGCGCGCGCCCGACAGGGTGCAGAGCCATGCCAGCGCGACCGGCCGGGATCTGGACCTGGACGATCTCCCCGGGGCGCTGCGCGATGCCCCGGTCTTCCGGCGCGATTGCCTTGAGCTGGACTACGGGTCGCTGTCGGTTTTCGTCTGCCACTTCAAGGCGCCCTACCCCGACGCGACCAGGGCGCATGCGGTGCGCGAGGCCGAGGCCCGCGCCGTGCGCCGGATCGTCGAGCGCCGCTTTGACCGGCCGGACGAGGACCGCTGGATCATCCTCGGCGATTTCAACGAACCCGCACCGGGGCAGGAGCCGGGGCCAAGCGCGCTTGCCCCCCTGACATCGGGTTTCGCGGTCGACCTGATGGACCGGCGCGAACCGGGCGACCGCTGGACATACGAGGTGGCCGACAGCCACCTGCAGTCACGGCCCGACAGGATCCTCGTCTCGCCGCGTCTGGCGCGGGACTATCCCGACACGCGCCCCGGCATCATCCGCGCGGGAATGGGCCTCGGGCGTGATGACGTCGCGGCCCCGCGCAGGCCCCATGCCAGCGATCACGCGCTTGTCCATGCCGATTTTCCGGGCCTGCTCGATCCCCTGTCATGACGGTCAGGATTGCATCCGGATATAGCCCGTGGGGCATTCATGGGCGCACAGCCCACAGCCCTTGCAATAGTCCAGATCAAACAGGTAATGCGACCCGTCGCGCGCCAGTTCGGCCGTCTTGATCACTGCGTTGTCGGGGCAGAAGGTCCAGCAATTGTCGCAGGCCAGGCAGTTGCCGCAGGACAGGCACCTTTGCGCCTCGGCCAGCGCGGCGGCGCGGCCGATATCGCCCTCGATCTCGGTGTCGAAGCTCCGGGCCTCCACGGGCCGTTTCGGGGCCTGCGCCCGGGTTGATCGGTCGTAATAGGACAGGTTCAGCCGGTCCGCCCCGATCTCTTCCCGGTCATGCGCGGGCTCGGGCGTTCCGGCCAGATCGGCCGCCACCGCGCGCACGGCGCGCAGCCCGTCGCCGATGGCCGCTGCGACCGTCCCGTGATCGCCGCGCGCATCACCCATGGCAAAGGTCCGGTCCGCGCCAAGGCGGCCCGCGGCATCGCCGGGGCGCAGATAGCCATGATCGACCAGCGCGGCCAGGCCTTCGGGGGCGACCTCTTCGCCGATGCAGGGGATCACCATGTCGGCGGGCAGCACCCGTTCGGTGCCCTCGAACCCGACCCGGTGCATGTGCCCATCGGCACCGCGCATCTTGCGCAGGCTCATGACCTCCACCCCGGTGACCCGGCTGCCGCGCAGGATCAGCCGGTTGATCGTCGTGTGATCGAGGATTTCGATCCCTTCCTCCAGCGCCTCTTCCAGCTCGCGCGGGACGACGTTGATCACGTCGGACGGGTCCGTATCCGGCCCCGGTAGCCCGGAGGCCGAGACAAGTGTCACCTGCTCGGCGCCTGCGCGTTTCATGGCGCGGCACAGATCCATCGCCGTGTTGCCGCCGCCGTGGACGATGACCCGGCGCGCGGGCGGCAACTGGCCGTGATCGACGAATTCCTTCAGAAGGTTCAGCCCTTCATGCAGATCGGCCGGCACCACACCGTCGATCGACCAGGCCTTGCTCGCCGCGCATCCCGGCGCCAGCAGGACCGCCGCGTGATCACGCGCCAGCTCCCCGACCGAAGTGTCGCGGCCAAGCCGGCTGCGCAGGTGCAGACGGATCCCGGGAAGCGCAAGAAGGCGCGACACTTCGGCATCCAGAACGTCGCGCGGCAGCCGGGTCTGGGGGATCGCCGACCGCAACAGGCCGCCCGCCTCCGGTGCGGCCTCGTGGATGACGGCCCGCAGACCGAGGCGCAGGCAATGATAGGCCGCCGACAGCCCCGCGGGCCCGGCACCCACGATCGCGACCTCGGGCGCATCGGCGGCCGGTGGCGCGACCGGATAGGCCCAGCCCTGCCGGATCGCCTCGTCGCCCAGCCAGCGTTCGACATTGTGGATCGCCAGCGGCGCATCCAGTGCGGCGCGGTTGCAGGCCGTCTCGCAGGGATGGGGACAGACCCGGCCGGTTATGGCCGGCAGAGGATTTGCCTGCACCAGTTCGGTCCAGGCGGCCTGAATGTCGCCCGACTGCAAATGCGCGAACCAGGCCTGCTGATCCTCGCCCGCGGGGCAGGCCCCGGCGCAGGGCGCCAGAGCATGGATATGGGCGGGCGTCTCGCCCGAGCGCCAGTTGCCGGTCTTGAAATCAAGCGACGTTCCGGGCCGGGCATAGGCGCCGCGTGTCAGGACCGCCATGTCACGCCCTCCCCGCCGGATGGCCGCCCCGGCCGACCGCCGCGACCCCTTGCGTATCGCCGGGATCGGCGCCGTCGCCGCGCAGACCGAAGGTCGCGATGTTGTGGTCGGCCAGCGCCTGAAGATGGGCAAGTTCCTCTTCGGCGCGGGCGTCATCGGGCACCATCAGATGCGCGAACCGCCCCTGAAGGGACAGGTAGTCGGCCACCGGCCGAACCTCGCGGATCGGCATCACGTTGGTCACCGCGCCGCGTTCGATCTCGACCAGCGGAAACAGGCCGCATTCCACCGCCCGCCGCGCCACCTCGATCGTGAGCGCGCTGTCATGCCGCCAGCCCAGAGGACACGGGCTGTGAACGACAAGGAAGGTCGGCCCGTCGATCCCCATTGCATAGCGGACCTTGCGTTGCAGATCGGCCGGATAGGCCACCGAGGCCGCGGCGGCATAGGGGATGTGATGGGCCGCGACGATCGCCAGAAGGTCCTTCTTCAGGTGCCGTTTGCCCATCCTCTCCTTGCCGGCGGGCGACGTGGTGGTCGTGGCCGCATGGGGCGTCGAGGAGGATCGCTGGATGCCGGTATTCATGTAGGCTTCGTTGTCGTAGCAGACGTAAAGCACGTTGTGATACCGCTCGAGCATGCCCGACAGCGCCTGAAACCCGATATCATAGGTTCCGCCATCGCCGCCGAAGGCCAGCACCTTGGTGTTGCGGCCTTTCGCCTTCATCGCCGCTTCCATGCCGGAGGCCACGGCCGCGGCATTCTCGAACAGCGAATGGATCCAGGGCACGCGCCAGGACGATTGCGGCCATGCGGTGGTGAACACCTCGAGGCAGCCGGTCGCATTGGCGATCATCACGTCGGGGCCCGCGCATTCGGTCACCAGACGCGCGGCCAGTGCCTCGCCGCAGCCCTGACAGGCGCGATGGCCGCTCTCAAGCCCGCGAAACCGGGGCTGTGCCTCGCGGGGCGTCAGCGGTGCGGGCGTGTCGCGGGGCGGCTGGGGCTGACGGCCGAACTTGCGGCGCAGCTCGGTCAGCCTTTCGCCGGCATTTTCCTCATCTGGCATCAGCGGTCCTCCGGGTCGAGTTTCGTCAGATCGGCATCGAAGACGGAAAAGCCGGGCCCGTCGGGATCGGCCACCGCCGTCATCAGGTCGGAATAGATCGTCTCGGGAATGTCGCGCCCGCCCAGGCCCAGGGCGTGGTTGTGAATGCGCGGCGCGCCGGGTTGACCGGCAAGGATCGCGGCGACCTCGGTTCCGACGATCCCGCCGAGGCCCGGCGAAATGGCCCTGTCGATCACCACCAGATGATCAAGCCCCGCGCAGGCCGCGCGCAGGGCCGCCGCAGGAAAGGGCCGGAAGGCCCGCAGCTTGATCAGCCGGGCCGTGCCCACCTGCGCCCCCGCATGCGCCATCCCGGTCTCGATCGTGCCGAAGGTCGACCCCATGGCAAGGATGCCGACCCGCGCCCCCTCATCGCCCGACACCTCCAGCAGCGCGCCGCCACGACGGCCAGTCAGGTCGTGCCACGCCCGATCGACCTCCTCGATCGCGTCGAGGGCCCGGATCATCGCCGCATGATGGCTGTGCCGCACTTCGGCAAAGAAATCGGGCGAGACGAGCGTGCCCATGGATTTCGGATCGGCGGGGTCGAGCCTGCGGTCGAACGCCATCGGCGCCAGCCAGCCGTCGATCTCCTCGGCCTGCGGGATTTCGAGGGGTTCGAGCGTATGGGTCAGGATGAAACCGTCCATGCAGACCATGACCGGCAGTTCGGTTTCCTGCGTGATGCGAAAGGCCTGGATCGTGGTGTCGACGGCCTCCTGGTTGTCGGCGCAATGGAGCTGGATCCAGCCGCAATCCCGCACCGCCATGGAATCGCTGTGATCGTTCCAGATCGACAGGGGGGCCGAAACCGCACGATTGGCCACCGTCATGACCAGCGGGACGCGCATCCCCGCGATGTTGAACAGAACCTCCGCCATCAGCAGCACGCCCTGGCTTGCCGTGGCCGTATAGGCGCGCGCGCCCGTGGCCGCCGCCCCCAGAACGACCGAAGCCGCGGAAAACTCGCTTTCGACGCTCACGAATTCGGTATGCATCTCGCCGTCGGCAACCAGCCGCGACAGCGCCTCGACGATATGGGTCTGGGGCGTGATCGGATAGGCCGCGACCACATCGGGCCGGCACAGCGCCACCGCGCGGGCGATGGCCTGGCTTCCTTCGATGGCTTCAAGCATCGGCAGGTTCCTCCTTCGGATCTGACCATGTGTCGCGGCCCACCATGGCGGCGACCTGTTCGACAAGCGCGAGGTTTCTCTCAAGCGTGTCGCCCGTGAACCGGTCGCGCAGTGCGACGGCCAGCGACTCGATCTCGAACAGCCCCGTGACCGTCAGGAACGCCGCCAGAAGGGCGGTATTGGGGATCGGCCGGCCGATGGTCTCTTCGGCCAGCTGCGTTGCCGGGACCGACAGCGCCCGGCATCCGAAATCGCGGGCGACCTCTTCGCTGGGCCGGGTCGTGTTGACGACCATGCCGCCCCCGGGTCGCAGCCCCGCGATGATGGAGGGGTCCTGAAGCAGGGTCCCGTCCTGCACGATCAGGAAATGCGGCGCACGCACCTGTGCCCGCAACCGGATTGGCGCGGCATCGGTCCGCACGAAGGCGGTGACGGGCGCGCCGCGCCGTTCGGCGCCGAAGGCCGGAAAGGCCTGGCACATCTGGCCTGCGTGAAACGCCGTCGCGGCCAGCAGGTAGGCGGCCGCCACGCTGCCCTGTCCGCCCCTGCCATGAATGCGATATTCGATCATGGGACCGACTGTGCCGGGAGCGGGGTCGCGACAACATGACACAGATCAAATGGCGCCCGCCCGTCGTGGCGGATTCAGCCCCCGAAGACGGGCCCCATCTCCTCCCACGCGTCGGCCCGGCACAGGACAGGCGGACGGCCCGGCGGCGCGGGGATGTCGATCTCTGTTCCGCCCGGATGGGCGATCCCCGACCAGGCGTCGATCCAGTCGTGGCCGGCCGGAAGCCGCACCCGGCGCGACCGGGCGCCGGGTTCGAGAACCGGCGCCACCAGCAGATCATCGCCCAGCATGCAGGCGCCCTGCCCCGACAGCCCGGTCTGCCCCGGACAGGCAAATGTCAGGGGCCGCATCGGCGGCACGCCCGTGGCCGAACAGGCCGCGAACGTGGCGTCGAGATAGGGCCGCAGCCGTTCGCGCAACTCCAGAAGCCCGGTGAAAAGCTCCAGCAGCTCGGGCGTATAGGACCAGATCTCGTTGTCTCCGCCGGTCTCGGTAAAGACATGAAACAGCTCGCGCCCGTAATCCACCTCGCCGCCGGGTGCTGCATGGGGCACGCCATTGGGCACCCGCACGCCATGCAGCCGGCAGATCGGTGACATCACCCCGAATTCGAACCACCGGACCAGCAATTCGTGAAATGCCGGATCCTCGCGGTGCCCTTCGTAAAAGCCGCCGATATCCGTCGTCCACCAGCCGATCCCCGACATGGCCGCATGCAGGTCCGCGGCAATCTGGGCGCGGTAATCCTCCCAGGTGGACCAGACATCGCCCGACCACAGGATCTTGGAAAGCGCTGCCCGCCCACCCAGGTCGACCGGCACAGAAGGACGGCATCCTCCGTGCCCGCGGCCTTGAGCCCCTCGGCATAGCGGCTGGCATGCAGAAGCGGGAAGGCCGAAAGCATCTCGGCCCCGTTGCCCAGATGGGTGCGCACATGAATCCCCATGGGCCGGGCGCATCTCGGGCTCGCAGGCGTCGAGCCAGAGACTGGTGAACCCCTTGTCGACATATCCCTTCTGCACCCGGTTCCAGTGATAGTCGCGGGCCTCGGGATTGAACGGGTCGTAATAGGTCAGGAAATGGATGCCATAGGGGTCCTTGTCGGGAAACTGGATCACGACCGGAACCCCGCGTTCGGTGCGCAGAAGATACCCCCTTTCGCGCATCTCGGCATAGGTTTCGGCATTGGCCGCGACGGTGGGCCAGATCGACACGATGGTCTTGATCCCCATCTTGTCGAGGTCGCGCACCAGGCCCTCGGGGTCGGGCCAGTCGGCGGGGTCGAACTGCCATTCGCCCTGGCGGGTCCAGGCGAAGAAGTCGATCACGATGCAGGACAGCGGCAGGTTGCGGCGGCGGTATTCGCGGGCGACCGACAGGATCTCATCCTGCGTGCGGTATCGCAGCCTTGACTGCCAGAACCCGGTGGCCCAGTCCGGCAGGCGGGGCGGTTGACCGGTGGCCGAGACATAGCGCGACAGGATCTCGGCCGGGCTGTCGCCCGCGGTGATCCAGTCATCCAGCCCCGGCGTCGCATCGGCCAGCCAGCGTGTCACGTTGGTCGCGAAATCGGCGCGGCCCGTCGCGGGATTGTTCCACAAGAAGCCGTAGCCGCGCGACGACAGCACGAACGGCACCACCACATGCATGTTCTGCTGCACCAGCGTCGTGGAGGTGCCCTTGAGAACCTCCAGCCCGTGCTGCGGCTGGCCCAGCCCCATCAGGCTTTCGCCCGGACAGGCCCGGAACCGCGCCTCGAGCTGGAACGACCCGCTTGCGATGGGCTTGAAGTTGCGGGGCGACGGCCCGGCAAAATGGCTTCGGGTCTCGGCCAGCAATTCCGCGCAGGTATCGCTGCGGACAAAGCGGGTCACCGGCTCTTTCGGCATATCGGCCCCCAGCCGCCGGACGAGGCACAGCTCGGCCCGGATCCGGCCGTTGGCGATGCTGGCCGTGGCCTGCCCGATCTCGATCTCGGGCGATGACGGCCCGGCCGGAAGAAGCGCCGAGACATGGGGTTCGGCCACAGTGCCGCCGGGCCGGGCACGGACGCGCAGCGCGTCCGGCCCCCGGGCCTCGATCCGGATGATCTCGCCGTTGAAGCGGATGATCAGGGCGGAGCCGTCAGGGGCGAATGTCTCGTGCATCTGGGGTCACTTTCGATGAAAGGAAAGACGAAGCCGGTCGAACCCGACGGGCAGGACCGGTCCGCCGATGGAACGATGGCCGCGCACGATCTCGATCGGGACAAGCCGGTCGAAACGGGTCGCAAGATGGTGGATGAGGGCGGGCAGAACCTCGCGCGCATGGGTCGCGCCAAGGCAGGCATGTGGGCCCGAGCCGAAGGCGACATGGGGGTTCGGCTGCCTGTCGATGTGCAAGCGGTGCGCCGCGTCGAACCGGCCGGGGTCGCGGTTGGCGGCAGCCCAGCACAGCGCCACCTGGTCGCCCATGCGACGTGTCATGCCGCCGATCGTGACATCGCCGGTGCAGATGCGGCCGAAATGGGCAAGCGGCGAGGTGTGGCGGATGACCTCTTCCACGGCCAGCGGGATCGCGCGCGGATCGGCGCGCAGCACGTCCAGATCCTCCGGCATTCGGGCGAAATGGGCAAGCGTGGCGCCGATGCAGCTGATCAGCGTATCCCGCCCGCCGGCGAATGTGACATGGGCAAAGCCGATGATCTCGTCGCGGGTCAGGGGCCGCCCGTCCATGAGCACCCCCGCCAGATGGCCGAAGAAATCCGACCCGCCCTCGGTCATCGCCCGGTCGGTCTGCGCCTCGATCATCCGCAAGAGGCGGTCGGCGGCGGCCGCATCGTTCCCGGCTTCGGTCTTGAAGGCATGAAGCCCCCAGCCGATCCAGCCTTCGGCCTCCCCGGCGGGCAGGCCCGGCAGAACCGCCAGGGCGCGGGACTGGATCGGCAGAGCGACATCGCACAAACCATCCGCCTCGACGCCGTCGCCCAGCCCGTCCAGAACCCGCGCCACGACCGCGTCGATGCCCGCGCGCATGGCGGGATCGGATCGCGGGCGGCGGAAATGGTCCTGAACCAGCGCCTTGTAGCCGCTGTGAAGCGGCGGGCCGGTTTCGATCGGCAATAGCCGCAGCCTGCGCACATCGTTCTTAGCGGGGATCTGGATCCGCCCCGGCCCGGCATTCGACAGATTGGCCCAGTCGCCGGCGGCGCGGCGCACCTCGCCGTAATCGACAAGGACGGGGATGACCTCCTCCCCGAACCGGCCGGGATAGGCGCCCGCGGCGCGCGCGGTGTAGAAAGGACCGGCGGGCCCTGTCATCGTTTCCTCAGAAAGCCACCATCGACGACGAGTTCGGGCCCCGTGATGAAGCGGACGCCATCGGACAGCAGAAAGACCATCGCCTGAGCGATTTCCCCGGGCCGGGCAATGCGGCCCGGGATATGCGCCTCCTGCGCGCGGGCGCGGACCGTCGCGCCATCGGGCAGCGCGTCGAGCGCGCGATCGGCAAAGGCGGTATCGACCCAGCCGGGGCTGACGGCATTCACGCGAATGCCGCGCGGCGCGAATTCGCCGCTGGTCGCCCGCATCAACCCCAGCACCGCGCCCTTGGAGGCGTGATAGGACGTGTATCCGTCACAGCCGATATGGGCCCGAGACGGAGGAGGTCAGGACCACGCCCGCCCCGTCGGACAATCGCGCGTGTTTCAGGGCCAGCATCATGCCGCGCACGTTGACGGCCATCACGCGGCGCCACTCCTCCCAGGGCAAATCCTCGACGCGGCCACGGGCATTGGTTCCGGCCACGAAGATCAGGCCTGCCAGAGGGCCGATCCGCGCGAGGGCGGGCGCAAGGTCCGCTTCGTCCGCCACATCGGCGATGAGGCTTGGGCAGACGGGGTGTTCCACCCGGTCGATCGAGACGGGACTGCCGCCCGCCTTCCGGATCGCGTCGATGCAGGCGGCGCCGATCCCGCCTGCCTCGCCCGTGACGGCGAATGTCCCGTCCAGACTGGGCATCAATGTTTCCTCATCAGGCCGCCATCGACGAACAGGGTCTGGCCCATCACGAAGGACGCCTCGGCCGAACCCAGCCAGAGCACGGCGTCCGCCACTTCGGAAGGTTCGGCCATGCGGCCCAGAAGATGCGCCTCGCGGGCCGAATCAAGGATGTCCTGCGGGTTGTCCGCTGCCGCGAGGGCGGCGATCAGCTCGAATGCGACAGCGACCGCTGCGGGGTCGGTCAGGTCGAGCGCGAAAGCCATGGCACCGGGAGCATCGACCTGAAGCCGGTCGAGGAGTGCCAAGTCATGGCCCGCCGCGCCAAAGGCCCGGGCCACCGCGCCCCCGATGCCGCCCGCAGCGCCGGTGATGACCGCCAGCGGCATCCCACCGGACCCGCGCGCCCGAGAACCGGTGCGCGATCATCGTCAGGATGATGACGAGGCCGAAAAGGAAATCGGTCCAGTAACCGGCAAAGCCCGCGCCGACCGCGCCCGAGGGGATCAGCGTGACGGTCAACGCCCCGAAGAAGGCGCCGAAGATCGTGCCGACACCGCCCCATGTGGGTGTGCCGCCGACAAAGAGGGCCGCCAGCGCGATCAGCAGGTAGGCCTTTCCGCTGGTCGGAAACCAGACCATGTTCGCCATCTGCACGAGGATCGCGCCGGTGATCGCGGCCGCGATGCCCGAAGAGACGAAGACACCCACGCGGATCCGCTCGACATTGATGCCCATCTGGCGCGCGCTGTCGGAATTGTCGCCCACCAGCTGAACCTGCACGCCGAAGCGGTGATACTTGAACAGGACCCAGCAGAAGACCGTCCAGACAAGGCACCAGACAAAATGCATGGGCACCTGAAGACCGGTGTCGAACAGCTCCCTTTTGCCGACGAAAAGCCGGTAACCGAACGTGTCCACCGCCTCGGGCGCGGTGATCGTGCGGCCCTGCGCCAGCAGGTTCACGAGGCCGAGGATGAAGAAATTCAGCCCCAGCGTGGCCACCAGCGACGAGATCTTGCCATGGACCACGATCAGCCCGATGCCGAGCCCGATCAACGCCCCGAAGACCAGCGCCGTCGTCAGGAACACGGTGGCCGGCACGGACAACAGGAACGCGCCATGAAAGATCGGGTTCAGGAACAGGACAGGGTTGTTGATCGCGAAGACGCCCCAGACCAGCATCAGCGTGATGAAGGCGTTCAGCGCGCGGCCGTTGCGGCGATAGAACCGGAACCACGCCGATTGCTCCTGTCGCTGGTCGACGGCCGATGCATCGGCTTCGGGGGGCTCGGTGGCGGCGGGGGTGGCGTCGCTCATATCCGTCTCCTCAGGCCGGTTCGGTCAGCGAACCGACATCTGCGCGGTCGGTCTCGGCCAGCTGGTGCATCAATTCGATCAGGTGGTCGGCGCACTTGAACCGGGCCTTTTCGCCTTTGAAGGCCTCGCGCCCCCGGTCGATCACGAAGAACCGGTCGGCGATCTCCCAGACGTGGTAGATGTTGTGCCCGATGAACACGACAGTCCGGCCCGAAGCCCTGACCGCCTCGACATAGCGAAAGACCTTTTGCGTCTCGGTCAGGGACAGGGCAGTCGTGGGTTCGTCCAGCACGATCACATCGGCCTCGTTGTACAGCGCCCGCGCGATCGCCACGCCCTGCCGTTCGCCGCCCGACAGATGCCCCACGGTCGATTCCGGGTTGAAGACCTTGGAGGTGAAGCCGATCTCGCGCATCAGCCGGTTGGCCTCGTCGACCTGTTTCTGGACCTGCGTCAGGCCCAGCCAGTTGGTGATCTCGCGCCCCATGAAGATGTTGGTGACGATCGAATGCTGAGGCGCCAGCGCCCGGTCCTGAAAGACCGTCTCGATGCCGGCATTGCGGGCGGCCAGCGGGGTCCAGGGTTTGCGCGGCGCGCCCTTGACGATGATCTCACCCTCGTCGGGGTCGTGAACGCCGGCCAGTGTCTTGACCAGGGTCGACTTGCCAGCCCCGTTATCGCCCAGAAGGCCCAGCACCTCGCCCTTGAGGACATTCATGCTCACGCCGGACAAGGCCTCGATATTGCCGAAGCGCTTCACGATGGTGCGCATCTCGAAGATCGGGTCGCCTGCGGCCGCCATCGTCGTCTCCTTTGCCTTATGCACGCGAACGCGGCGGGTCCGGAAGGCAGGACCCGCCGCGCCCGGGGAGGATGGCCTAGCGGATACCCGCCTCGGCCAGCGCCACGACGTCCTGGTAATTGTCGACCGTGACGACCCCCGCGCCAGTATCGACGTTGAGAGGCCCGAGCTTGTAGACAAGCTGCTGGCACAGCGACAGGACAGGCAGATAGCCCTGCTGATAGGGCTGCTGGTCGGAGGTCACGAGGACATGGCTCGCCTCGAAGGCCGCCATGAACCCCCTGGTCCAGATCGAACCCCACGCCCAGAACCTCGCCCGGTTCCTTGCCGACCGTGTCCATTAAGACGGGTGCCGCCGACAGCCACGGGCCGCCCGGATAACCGATCAGCTTGGTCTCGGGGTTGGACAGCAGCGTCGAGGTAAGCACCGGAAGCTGCTTCATCTGGTCGGCCGCGGCTCCTTCGGCCTCTTGCAGCTTGATCACCTCCAGGCCCGCTTCCTCCAGCACGTCGACAAGACCCAGCTCGCGCTGGGCGCGGTTCTCGGTCTCCCACCGGCTCATGACGATGGCCTTGTCACCGGGCGCCAGCTGATCGCCGGCAAGGCGCAGCGTCTCTTCGCCGAGGGCACGGCCCTGGCTGTAGAGCGTCGCCCCCACATATCCCGACCCGAACCGGGCGCGGATCTCGGGCACGCCGATGTTCATGTACATCACCGGGATGCCAGCGGCATCAGCGCATCGTCGCCGGGATGGCCCATCATCGCGATCCCGTCGGGACGCTGGCTGATCGCCTCGCGGAACTGGGTGACCATCCTGTCGAAATCCCAGTCGGAATAGACGATCTCGACATTGGCACCGGTATCGGCCGCCGCCTGAAGCGCTCCGCGGTCGATGATCGAGTTGAACGCCCCGCCCGCGGGACCGCCCGAGAAGACGCGAATCGTCTGATCCGAGCCCCATCCCTCCTCCTGCGCGGCCGCGGCGCTGGCCGTGAGTGCGATGGCGGATACGGCACCAAGTATGATTTTCGCTATATTTCGCATGTTTTTCCTCCCTGTGGATCAGCGCGGTGTCCCGCACCTTGCGGCCAAAAACGTTCTTGCATCTTCGCAAGGCAGGGGAAGGTCAGATGGCGCGACAGGACATGTCGGGCGGGGAATGGTGGCGGGGGGCCTGCATCTACGAGGTCTACCTGCGGTCCTTTCAGGATTCGAACAGGGACGGCGAAGGCGATCTGCCGGGTCTGATCTCGCGGCTGGACTACCTCGCGGGGCTGGGTGTCGAGGGTCTCTGGATCACGCCCTTCTTCCCGTCGCCGATGCACGATTCGGGCTATGACGTGTCCGACTATCGGGGCATTGATCCGCGTTTCGGAACGCTTGACGACCTGCGCCTGCTCACCGGACGGGCGCATGATCTGGGGCTGAAGATCGTGATCGACCGGGTCTACTCGCACAGCTCGCACCAGCACCCGTGGTTCATCGAAAGCGCGGCGGGCCGCGAGGGCGCCAAGGCCGACTGGTATGTCTGGGCCGACCCCAGACCGGACGGAAGCCCGCCCAACAACTGGCTGGCCCGGTTCGGCGGGGTCGCGTGGGAATGGTCATCCACCCGCAGGCAGTATTACCGCCACAATTTCCTGATCGAACAGCCGGACCTGAACCTGCACAACCGCCAGGTCAAGGACAAAGTGCTGGACATCATGCGGTTCTGGTTCGGGCTCGGCGTCGACGGGCTGCGCCTCGACGTGGCCAATTTCTTCATGCACGACCCGGCCCTGCGGGACAATCCGCCCGCCCATCCACACGTTCCTCCGGCCAATCCCCATTACATGCAGCAGCGCCTCTACGACCGGTCCCGTCCCGAGACCCTGCCCTTTCTCGAACGGATGCGGCAGGTCGCGGACGACAGGATGCTTCTGGCCGAAATCGGCTGCGACCGGCAGGTCGAGCGGATGGCCGCACCGCGACGGAGCGGCTGATCCGTCTGGGCCATACCCGCGTTGCCTATCTCTCGACGCCCTATCGCTACATGTATTCGCACCACAACCGCGCAGGCTATCGCGCGGCGCTCGAAGAGGCGGGGATCGACCCCGATCCCGCGCTCGAGGTCGAATGCTTCCTGTCGAGGAACACCGGCGCCGATGCGATGACGCGCCTGATCTCGTCGGGGACCAATCCCACGGCGATCTTCTGCGGCAACGACATGATCGCCATGTCCGCGATGGAGGCGATGCGCAGCTTCGGGCTGGAGCCGGGGCGCGACATCGCGGTGATCGGCAGCGACGACATGCCGATGGCGGCCGCCTCGCAACTGCCCCTGACCACCTTCAGCCAGAACCTCGATGCGCTGGGCATGCGGATGGGTCGGATGATCCTGAACCGTCTCAACGGGGGTGAGGATCGCCTGCAGGATCTGGTCGAGGCCACGCTGATCGTGCGCGAAAGCGACATGCCCCCAGCGCGGAGGGTCTGAGGATGCCGACGGCGTGGGCGAGATCATCGTGCTCAAGGGCAAGCGTCAACTGACCGAGCTGGACGTCGCCTGCGCCGAGGCCGGCATTTCTGCTTCGGTCTGATCCATGGCCATCACGTCAATGCCTGCGAGGCGCGCCGCCTTCGAGGCGATGGAGGCCGGCGCCGACAGCATCTATTGCGCGATGAATTTCGACATCGTCGAGGCCATGGCCAGGGACGGGATCCCCGTTGTGGGCCATGTGGACCTGATCCCGAAAAAGGCGCGCTCGACGGGGTTTCGCGCGGTGGGCAAGACGGCGGACGAGGCGTTGAAGGTGCTGGCGGACGTGCGCCGCTACGAGGATGCGGGCGCCTTCGCCGTCGAGATGGAGGTGGGGCCCGAACCGGTCGCCACGGCGATCTGTGCCGCGACACCGCTTGTCGTGATCTCCATGGGGTCGGGCGGCGGCTGCGACGTGCAATACCTTTTCGCCGTCGACGTGCTGGGCGAGACAACCGGCCGGATGCCCCGCCATGCCCGCGCCTATCGCGATCTTGCCGCCGAACATGCCCGGCTTCAGGCCGAGAGGGTCGCGGCCTTTGCCGAATTTCGCCGTGATGTGGAGACGGGCCGATTTCCTGCCCCATCCGAATGTGTGGGAATGGACGCGCCGGACTGGGAGGCCTTTCGCCGTGCCTCGAGGCCCGGCCATGACGGAGAACCTGCAATGGGATTGCTGAGCCTGATCACCTTTCCGATGGAGCGCAGCTACAGCCTGACGGGCCCCGAATCGCAGCGCGCGATCGAGGCGGGGCTGGCCAATGCGGACTGGTATCGCAGCCCCGTGGACCGCAAGACGCTGAAGGAGTTGATGAAACGCTCCGACGCCCCCGCCTTGCGCGATACCGCGATCTGGCTGGGGCTGCTGGTGGCCTTTGGCGCGGCCGGTGTGGCCCTCTGGGGCAGCTGGTGGGCGGTGCCGGTCTTCATCGTCTATGGCGTGCTTTACGCCAGCACCTCCGACAGCCGCTGGCACGAATGCGGCCACGGAACCGCCTTCCGGACGCGGTGGATGAACGATGTCATCCACGAATTCGCCAGTTTCCTGATGGTGCGCAATTCGGTCGTCTGGCGCTGGTCGCATGCGCGCCACCACACCGACACGATCATCGTCGGTCGCGACCCCGAATTCTCCGGCATGCGTCCGCCGCAACCCATCGTGATCGGGCTGAACTTTTTCGGGATCGTGGGCGCGCCCCTCAGCCTTGCGGCGATCGCGCGCAATGCCATGGGCCGGCTCGGCGAGGACGAGGCGAACTATGTCCCCGACAGCGAACGCCCCAAGGCGTTTCGCGTCGCGCGCATCCACATGGCGATCCATGGTGCGACGCTGATCGCCTGCATCGCCACCGGCTCGATCCTGCCTGCGATGCTGATCGGCCTGCCGCGCTTTTACGGCATCTGGCTTTTGCTGGTGATGGGGCTGCCGCAGCATCTGGGCCTGGCCGAGGACCTGCTCGACCACCGGCTGAACAGCCGCACGGTCCAGATGAACCGGGTGCTGCGCTTCATCTACTGGAACATGAATACCATATGGAGCATCACATGTATCCGATGGTGCCCTATCACCGTCTCCCCGAACTGCACGAGGCGGCGAAGCATGATTGCCCGCCCGTCTCGCCGTCGCTGTGGCATGCCTGGCGCGAGATCATGCCTTGCGTGTTCCGCCAGTTGCGCGACCCGCACCACTTCATCCGGCCCGAATTGCCGCCCGGCGCCGGGGCCGCGCATGTGGGGCCGTTGGGTCAGGCAGCGGAGTGATCCGCCGCCCGCCGGTCACCGGGTGCCGGCCAGCCGCTCGATCCCGCGACCGATCGAGACCGCGATCACCAGAAGAAGGCCGGTCACGATCAGCCGGTTTTCGTTGGCGACCCTCATCAGGTTGAGCCCGTTCGACACGGTGGCGATGATCAGCACCCCGTTCAGCAAGAGACCCGCCCCAAGCGCCACCACGAAGGACGGAACCCCGATCAACGTGATCCATCGCCCCGAAAGAGAGCCGATCACCGTGCCGGCCCTCAGGACAGAGGCCACGCCCGAGGTGGCCGCCACCGACAGGTCGATCTCGCCGGTCAGAAGGACAAAGACCAGCCCCGGCGCGATCAGCCCGACCGCAACGGGCACGAAACGCAATTCGTTGCCCGGCCATTCCGTCAGGCGGCGCGATGCGGCGCCACGTGGCGCCGGTGCGGGTGTGGTCGTGTCGGTCATGTCCTGTCCCCTGCCCTATCCGGCCATGTTGACGGCCTCGTTGCCGCCGACCATTGCGTTGACGACCTGCTCCCCCGTCACCTCTCTGGACTTGAAGCTTGCCGCGTTCCGGCCAAGGCGCAGCACCTCGATCCGGTCGGTATTGTCCAGAACGAAGTGATGGATGTCGTGGCTGATCACCAGCACGGCCAGACCGTGGGATTTCAGCTCGCGCACCAGATCGCCCACCTGTTCCGAGGCCGAATGGCTGAGTGCGGCGGTCGGTTCGTCCAGAAGCACCACCTTCGGCTCCCACATGATCGACCGGGCGATGGCGATGTTCTGGCGCTGGCCGCCCGACATCGCGCCGACATTCCGGCTCAGCGAGATGGAATCCAGCCGCAGCCGCCGCAACACATCGCGGGCCCGGCGTTCGGCGGCGGCACGCGAGACGCGGTAGCCCGTCCACCACGGCCCGGTCATCTCGCGCCCCAGAAACAGGTTCTGCACCGCGTCGAGATTGTTGCACAGGGCCAGATCCTGATAGACGGTCTGAACGCCCATCTCCGACACCGAGGCCGGGCTTGGCGATGGCACCTTGCGGCCCTCGAACAGGTGGTCTCCGTGATCGGCCCGGTGGACACCGGACATGGCCTTGAGCAACTTGGACTTCCCCGCGCCGTTGTCGCCCACCAGTGCCACGACCTCGCCCGGGTGAAGGTCGAGAGCGACATCGCTCAGCGCCCGGACGCCTCCGAAATGCCTGGTGATCCCGCGCAGGGATGGAATTGGTTCCGTCATCATCAGCCCCCCAACAGCCCCCTGGCATCGCCGCCGCCGACGCGCATCACGGCGCGCCGGCGGACCGACCCTCGCATGATCGTCGATCAGTTCCGGGCCTCGCACAGAGCGCTGTCATCGGCGCCCTCGCAGATCTCGTCCCGGGTATGCAGCCCGGCCTCGACCACCATGGCGATATTGTCGGCGGTCACGCTCTCGACCGGAAAAAAGGCTGCGGGCACATCCATGACGTCGTTGTTGACGGTGTCGTTGATCCAGGTGGCCGACAGATCCTCGTCGCGCAGGATGTTGACCGACAGATCGGCGGCGGCCTTGGCCATGACGCGCAGATCCGTGAAGATGGTGTTGTCCTGCCAGCCCTGAGCGATGAATTGCAGCGCCTCGATCGTGGCATCCTGTCCGCCGGTCACCACGACCTCACCCTTCTGGTAGCCCTGGCTGATCAGCGCCGCCACCGCACCGCCGGTCGTGCCGTCAATCATGCCAAGGAACATGTCGACCGCGCAATCCGTCCGCGTCAGGCAGTTTTCGGCCAAGTTCTGGGCCTGCACCGGATCCCAGTTGGGCGTGAAATCCTCGCACACCACCTCGACGCGACCCGATGCGATCAGGGGGTCGAGATATTCGTTCTGGCCCAGCTCGTATTGATTGGTGCCGTATTCGCCCTGCTTGCCCTTGACCCGGGCGATGCGCACGGTGCCCTCTGGCATCGCCTCGATCAGTTCGGCCGCGCGCGCACCCTGCGCCTGACCCACGGCGCGCGCGTTGAACAGCCCATGCGCCTCGGCCAAGCCGCCGATCGCGTCATGCTCGTAAAGCAGGACCGGAACGCCCGCCTCTTCGGCGGCCTTGAGCGCGCCTGCCGCGAGGTTCGCGTCCGACGAGGTATAGACGACCAGATCCGCCCCCTGGGCGATCGCATCCTCCATCAGCCGCTGCTCGCGGTCGGGATCGCCCTCGCCGTTCTGGACGGTCAAGGTCGCTCCGGGCATCCTGTCTTCCATGGCGGCCACGAAAAGTGGCGCGCCCCGGCGTTCGACCGGATGGTGGTGCTGTTGGGCTGAGGAAAGATGATGCGCGCCTCTTCCCGTGCCATGGCCGGCCCCATCGGCAGACCCGTTGCACGGCCGCTGGCCATGATGGCGGTCAGCATGGTGCCGCCCATGAGGTGCTTGATGGATGTCATGTGACTGTCCTTCCCGTGAAAGTTCGCCGAGGGCCCGATGGCGGCCCGGCGGGGTGATTGATGTCCGGTCCGCTTGGCAGGGCCCCGTCTCCTCGCGGGACTGCCTGCCCCCATGATGATGACGCCAGTGCCAGGCACCGCGATCGTCTGCCGACAATCTGTCCAGATTGGAAACGCGGCGGCAATCCGTTGAAACCGGTCCATCAAGGCAGTTCGCCGGCCCTCCGGGACGAGGAGGACCGGCAGGTTTCACCAACGTGAAACCGGAGCGGGGACAGCGAAACACCGCGCCGCAGTTGTGCCGCATGTCAGTCGGGGATGCGCTCGGGCAGAGGCGTGGCCTCGTAGCAGCCGATGACGCCCTGATCGAAATCGAGGACCGATCCCGTCATGATGCCCGATTCGTCGCTGGCCAGATGGGCGATCCACCGCGCCACCTCGTTCATGTTCAGAAGCCGCCCCGCGGGCAGCCTTGCCCCCGCCGCGCGCAGCCAGCCGTCGGGCATGTCGTGGAACGTTCTTTGGGTGATGTCCTCGACGGGGGTGTCCATCCACCCGATGGCCAGCGCATTGATCCGGATGCCGTCGCGCATCAGCGAAAAGGCCGCGTTCTTCGTCGTGGCGACCAGCGCCGCCTTTGACGCGGCATAGATTGTCAGGAACGAGACCCCGCCATGGGCCGTCACGGTCGCGACATTGACGACCGTTCCGGGCTTGCCCGCATGGCTCGGGTCGAAGCGGCGGTTGAAACCCAGTTGCACCGGCATGTCGAAGGCGGCGAGCCTTTCGCGGCATTCCTCGACCTTGTCGATATCGACGTCGATCGGGTTTTCGCACAGGATCGGCTGGCCCGCCTCGCCCTGCCATCGCCGCACCCGATACCTGCCGCACTCGTCGGCGCGTGGGCAACCCCGGATCGCGCCGCTTGGCGGCTGGAACCTGTGCCTGCCGGCCAATCTCAGGGAACAACGAGTCGCGCCCGTAATGCGCGCCGCAGCGACAACTGACCTCGGCCGCGGCGACTAAGCTCTATATCGAGAACGGGAGCCTCGTGAGTTCGCGGTTCAGCGTCTGCAACGACCCCGCCGTCGCCCATGGCCGGCCGGTCATCGTCACCGTCGACAAGATGGCTCGTTCGGGCCAGTTGCAGACATGGCCGCGCCCGGCCGTGCCGCAATTCAGCGAGCTTGTGCGCATCCTCGGCGAAGAGATCCACACCATGCTCTTGCGTAACAAGAAACCCGTCTCGGCCCTGCGAGACGCGCAGGCGCGCTGCGAACGGGCGATGGGGGTCTAGACCCGGACCCAGCCCCGCGCGACGCTGGAGGACTGGATCGCCTCGACCGTCTTCTGCACCTCCCAGGCCTCGCGGAAATCCGGGGTCGCAGGCCGTCCTGTGGCATGAGCGTCAAGAAGCTGGGCCACCTCGATCACCTTGAGATCGTTGAACCCGAGATGATGGCCCGGCGCGGGACAGAAATTACCGTAAGGCGCATGCCTTGGCCCCGCCTCGACCCGGGTAAAGCCGCGCCCCGCGACCGTGTCGGAGAAGAACAGCAATTCGTTCATGTTTTCCTGGCTGAAGGCAAGCGCGCCCTTCGTGCCGGTGATCTCCCATGACAGATCCATGGTGCGGCCGGTCGCGGCCCAGTTGGCCTCGATGCTGCCCGACACGCCGCTTTCGAACCGGACAAGCGCATGGGTCATGTCATCGACCTCGACCGGGGCGCGCGTCTCATGGCCCGGCGCGGTGGGGCGGGTCGGATACAGGGTCCGGCAGTCGCCCAGAACCTCGGTCATCGGCCCCAGCAGATAGCGCGCCATCGACAGGATGTGGCTGCCGATATCGGCCAGCGCGCCACCGCCCGCGGGATCGGTGCGAAAGGAATGCGGCTGGTCGGGATCGGCCATGTAGTTTTCCGCATGGCGGCCGCGAAACCCCGTGACCTCGCCGATCTCGCCCCCCGCGATCATGTCGCGCGCGAGCCGGATCATCGGGTTGCGCAGGAAGTTGAAGCCCACAAGCGTGACGATGCCCGCCGCCTCGGCGGCTTCGGTCATCTCGAGCGCGGTGCGGGCCGTGGTCGAGAGCGGCTTTTCGCAATAGATCGTCTTTCCGGCCGCAATCGCGGCAAAGGCAATCGGCGCATGCAGGACATTGGGCGCCGTGATCGCCACGATCTCGACACCGGGATCGGCGACAAGCTCCGACCAGTCGCCGGTCGCGTGCGCAAATCCCAGCGCGGCGGCCGCCCGCTCGGCCAGTTCGGGCGTCGCATCCGCGATCATGTGCAACCGCGGCACTTCCGGCACATCGAACAGCCCTGCCACCGACCGGAAGGCATTGGCATGGCACCGCCCCATGAAGCCCGACCCCACAAGCCCGATCCCGATTTCGGTTCTGGACATATCGCCTGCCTCCCCCTCTTGCGCTGCATTGCCGCCGGATCATGATGAGGCCCGGTTCAGCGGGCGAGCGGCTTGTTGTCCAAATCTGACATTTCGACGATTCAAAGCCGGTCCCGTTTGCGACAGGTTTGCCCCTGGGCAAGGGAGGCGAGGATGTCGCAACAGCAGGTCGACTACATCGTGATCGGCGCCGGATCGGCGGGCTGCGCCGTCGCGGGACGGCTTGGCGAGGCAGGGCATTCGGTTCTTCTGCTCGAGGCGGGCGGGCGCGACCGCAACCCGTTCATCCATATCCCGCTGGGCTATTCGCTGCTTTATGCCAACCCCAAGGTCAACTGGTGCTACGAAAGCGCGCCCGAACCGCATCTGAACGACCGCCGCCTGTTCCAGCCGCGCGGCAAGGTGCTGGGCGGGACGGGGGCGATCAACGGCATGATCTACATGCGCGGCCAGCCGCAGGATTTCGACGGCTGGGAAAGGGCCGGATGCACCGGCTGGGGCTGGGACGGGGTCCTGCGCTTCTTCAAGTCCTGCGAAGACCAGGAACGCGGGGCCGATGATTTCCACGGCACCGGCGGGCCTGTTGCCGTGTCGGACATCCGCACCGAACATGCGCTGGGCGAGGCGTTTCACGCAGCCTCCGAGGCGTTGGGCGTGCCGCGCAACCCCGACTTCAACGGCGCGCGGCAGGAGGGCACCGGATATGTCCAGACCACCACGAAGAACGGCCTGCGCTGGAGCACGGCGTCGGGCTACCTGCGCGGCAAGGCAAAGCGCCACATCGACCTGCGGCTCAATGCCATGGTCAGCCAGATCGGGCTGGAGGGCAAACGCGCCACCTCCGTGCACTGGACCGACAGGAAGGGCGCCCACGTGGCCCACGCCCGGCGCGAGATCATCCTGTGCGGGGGCACCTTCAATTCCCCGCAGATCCTCCAGATGTCGGGCATCGGGCCGGGCGACCATCTGAAATCTCACGGCATCGAGGTGCGGCACGACCTGCCCGGTGTGGGCGAGAACCTTCAGGATCATTTCGGCATCGGCGCCGAATACCGCTCGACCGTGCGCAAGACGGTCAACGACCTCTACAACAACAAGCTCAAGGGCGGGCTGCAATTGTTGCGCCACCTTGTGTTCCGCACCGGCCCCTTTGCCGATAACGGAAACTATTCCAACACCTTCATCCGCTCGGGCCCCGATATCGACCGGCCCGACATGATGGTGACCTTCATGGCATGGTGCACCGACGAACAGCTCAGGCCGCACCCCTTTTCGGGCTTTACCATCCTTGCCGAACACATGCGCCCGACCTCGCGCGGCCATGTGCGCATCAGCGGGCCCCGGCCCGGCGACATGCCCGAGATAAGGTTCAACTTCTTTTCGCAGGAGGCCGACCGTCAGGCAGCCCTTGCGGGGCTGAAATTCGGCCGCCGCATCGCGCAGACCCGGCCGATGTCCGAGTGCGTCGATTACGAGATCTCGCCCGGAAAGGATGTGCAGTCGGATGACGACCTGCTGGCCTATTGCCGCAGCAACGGCCTGTCGCTTCTGCATCCGGTGGGCACCTGCAAGATGGGCACCGGCCCCGAGGCGGTCGTCGATCCGCGGCTCAAGGTGCACGGCATCGACGGTCTGCGCGTCGCCGATGCCTCGATCATGCCGCGCATCGTGACGGGCAACACCAACGCGGCCGCGATCATGATCGGCGAAAAGGCGGCCTCCATGATCCTCGAAGATGCAAAGGTGACGGCATGACACGGACATTGGGACTGGCGCTGATGGGAACGGGCCGCATGGCCCATGTCTACGGGCCAAGGATCAACGCCCATCCCGGGCTGCGGCTCGAGACGATCTTCAACCCGCGCCTGTCATCGGCCGAAAAGGCGGCGGCCCGCTATGGTGGCCGCCCGACCGACGATCTGGACGCGGCCCTTGCCGACCCGGCGGTCGACGCGGTGGTCATCGCCACCCCCACCGACACGCATGTCGACTATATCGAACAGGCCGCCCGCGCGGGAAAGCCGATCTATTGCGAAAAACCGCTCGATCAGTCGCTTGACCGGGTCGATCGCGCGCTGGCCGCGCTGGAACGTCATCCCGTGCCCTTCATGCTGGGCTTCAACCGCCGCTTCGACCCCGACAACGCGGCCCTGCGCCGGGCCGTGCAATCGGGCGAGATCGGGCGGATCAACATGCTGATGAGCTGGTCGCGCGAACCCAGCCCGCCGCCCATCGACTATGTCCGTGCCTCGGGCGGCTACTTCGTGGATGCCACCATCCACGACATCGACCTTCTGTGCTGGATCGCGGGCGAACGCCCGGTCGAGGTGATGGCGGCCGGGTCGTGCATGTTCGACCCGCAGATCGGGGCGGAGGGCGATTTCGACATGACGATGACGACCCTCAAAATGTCGTCGGGGGCGCTGGTCCACATCAACAACAGCCGGTCCTGCATCTATGGCTTCGACCAGCGGCTCGAGGCGTTCGGGGACAAGGGCATGGTGCAGACGCTGAACCACCGCGACGACAACCTCGTGCGGTGGGATGGCAGCCGGACCGAGGCGCGCGAGCCTCTGAAGCATTTCTTTCTGGAACGCTATGATGCCTCCTTCTCGAACGCGCTGGACGAATTTCATTCCGCCGTGACCGAAGGCCGCGCGCCCTCTGCCACGGCCGAGGACGGGCGGGCGGCACTGGCGATCGCGCTGGCCTGCGCTGCATCGGCCAGAACCGGGTCCAGCGTCCGGCCCGATTACTGAAACCGGGCGGAATATCCGATCTGGACATCAATGCTCTGGCGCCGCGCCGGGTTTCGGCCGACCATGGTCTTCCCCCATCGGCGGAGCGGCACGCCACATGACCCGTGAAGAACTCCTGCGCATCCTGACCTTCGTCGATTCCAATCGCGAGATCGCCGAGAAACGCACACCGCTGGCCACGGTCGATGCCCGCTGGAACATCATCTCCTTCGCGATGCGCCGGCATCTGGAAGGCAAGCTTCTGACGGTGACATCGGCGGCGCAAGCCTCGGATGTGCCCTATGGCACGGCGATGCGCCGGATCACCGAGCTGATCGACGAGGGTCTGTTGCACAAGAGGTCCCGCACCCGGTCGGGCCGATCGTTCTCGCTGCATCCGACAAAGAAGCTGATCACCGAATTCGAAAGTTTCGCGATGCAGCTGAAAGCGATGGTGGGCAAGACCTTCGGCTTCACCACCGAGGATGGCGGCATCGGCGATTTCTATTTCGGCGGCTATTACATGGCCTCGCGGATCCTGCCCTATCCCACCGCCATGCGCACCGGCGTGGGCGTGGGCCAGACCTTTCGCATCCTCAGCCCGATCGACCCGACCTTCCGCACGCTGAGCGAGTTCTCGTCCAATCTGGACGAGCTGTGCGGCACCAATATCGAGATCGTGAACCTGCCCCTTGATGAACTCCACGGCGAGATCATGGAGAACGCGCAGCGCAAGGTCTCGACCTATGACCTGATCGCGGTCGATCTGCCCTGGATCGGACAGCTGGCCACCGAACAGGTGATCGAACCGCTTGATGCGATCATGCGGGAGGTGCGCTACAACCCGTCCGATTTTCACAATGCGGCCTTTCGCGGCTCGTCGTGGCAGGGGCGGCAATACGGCCTTCCGATCCAGCCCACGGCCGAGTTGCTGTTCTACCGAGCCGATCTGCTGGCGGAGGCCGGGCTCGAGGCGCCGCGCACCACCGACGACGTCCTCTTTGCGGCGCGCGTGCTGCACCGGTCGGGGATGAACCTGTCGGGCATCGTGATGAATTTCGGCCGGGGCACGCCGGTAGCCCATACCTACCTGCAAACGCTGGCCGATTTCGGACAGCCGGTCATCAACCTCAACCCGCTGGGCGACGAATTCGACGTGACCGTGATCGAGGGCGAGAATTATCGCCCCCGGCTCGATACCGACGCGGCGCTGAGAACGGCCGAGTTCCTGATGGATCTGTCGGCCTTTGCCCACAAGGACAGCATGATCTGCAACTGGGACCGCCGCATCGGGATCTTCGCGCGCGGGCACGCGGCGATGACCTATGGCTGGAGCATCCGGGCCGCGGCCTTCGAACTGGACCAGACCGCGCCGGCCCACGGGCATGTGAAATTCGTCCCCCACCCCCATGGGCCCGGCGCGCGCACAGTGTCGCCCATCGGTGGGTTCGCCCTGACGATCCCCGCGCGGCTCACATCGGAACGGCAAAAGGCGTCGTGGAAGGTGATGGAATACCTGACCCGGCCGGAAATGCTGAAATGGTATGTGCTGAACGGCAACCTCACCAGTCCGCGCTTTTCCACCAGCGCCGACCCCGAAGTGCAGGCCAGCAGCCGCCTGATCGGCGAGGTCGACGCGATGGAACGGCGGGGCGAATTGCAGACCTGGCCGCGCCCGCCCATTCCCGAATTCAGCGAGGTTCTGACGATCCTCGGCGACGAGATCCACATGATGCTTCAGCGCGAACGCCCGGTCGCGGCCGCGCTGGGGCGGGCGCAGAACCGGATTGACCGGCTGATGCGCGACAACGGCCGCTACTGAGGCCCGCCACCACGCCGACGCAGACTCATTTTGGATATCTTGGGTCTCGAACTGCAAGGGCCCCCGGGGCCAACCTGTCCTCATCGACGCAAAGGCGTTCTTGTCCAACTCCGACGGACCGCAGGTCTTTGCGTCGAAACATGGGAGGAGACTGAAATGCTACCGAAAACCATTACCCGCATTGCGGCCGCCGCCGCGATCGCAACCGGCGCCATGACCGCCCCGGCCGTGGCGCAGGACATCAGCATGGCCTTTATCGTCAAGGACATGAACAATCCCTATTACTGGCGCATGGGCGAAGGCGCGATGCGCGCCGCCGAAGAGCTGGGGATCGAGCTGTCCTACGTCTCGGCCGAATTCAACGGCGATATCGAGGGCCAGATCGGCGTGATGGAGACCGAGCTGATCAAGGGCCATGACGCCATCGTCCTTGTTCCGATGAACGGCACGGCGCTCATCCCCAAGATCCTCGAGGCCAACGCGGCCGGCATCCCCGTCATCACCGCCGATACCCGCGTCGACGAGGGCCCCGCCCGGGTCGAGAGCTTCGTGGGCCTTGATGAGCGGTCCTCCTTTGCCGGCATGGCCGAGTGGGTCGTGGAGGAGCTGGGCGGCGAGGGCCAGATCGCCATTCTCGAGGGCTTTCGCGGAAGTTCGACCGCCGAAATGCGCCTTCAGGGCATGATGGACGTGTTCGATGCGCATGAGGGCATCGAGGTGGTCGCCTCCATCGCCGCCGACTGGGACCAGGAAAAGGGTCTCAAGGCCGCCGAGGACATCCTTCAGGCCCACCCGGAGGTCGACGCGATCATCGGCTCGAACGACCTGATGGCGCTTGGCGCGGTCCAGGCGGTCAAGGGCGCGGGCCTGCTGGACGAGGTCATCGTGGTGGGCGATGACGCGATCCCGTCCGCGCTGGCCTCGCTGCGCTCGGGCGAACTGGACGCCACGATCGACGGCAACACCGATCTCGTGGGCTACGAGGCCATCATGGCCGCCTATCGCCACATCACCGAAGGCGCCGATCTGGACGACTGGATCGTGGTGGAATCGTCGATCATGACCGCCGAGGATGTCACGCAGGACTATCTCGACGGGCGCGGAATCGAACTCGACTGATCCCTCAACGCGACCGACATGACCGGGCAGGCTCCGGTCATGTCCCATCCGGGAGATACGTTATGCCTGACGTGACACCGCTGGTCGAGATGCGCCACATCTCCAAGCATTTCGGGGGGTTGCAGGCCCTGACCGACGTCCAGCTCAATCTTTTTCCGGGCGAGGTGCTGGGCGTGCTGGGCCATAACGGCGCCGGCAAATCGACCCTGATCAAGATCCTCTCCGGCGCGCAGAAGGCCAGCGAGGGCGCCATCTTCGTCGAGGGGCACGAGGCCCATATCGACGACCCCAACGATGCCCGCGCCTACGGGATCGAGACGATCTACCAGGAACTGGCCCTGTGCGGAAACCTCAACGCCCCCGCCAACCTGTATATGGGACGCGAGATCCATCGCTGGGGTTTCCTGCGCAAGAAACAGATGAAGGAGGAGGCCGCAAAGGCCCTGAGCCGCCTTAACATCCGCATCCAATCCCTTGATTCCCATGTGGAAAGCATGTCCGGCGGTCAGCGGCAGGCGATCTCGATCAGCCGTGCGGTGCATTTCGACACCAAGATTCTGATCATGGACGAACCCACCGCCGCCTTGGGCATGGAGGAAAGCAAGCTGGTGATGGACCTGATCGTCGAGCTGAAGACACAGGGCCTCGGCATCATCTGGATCAGCCACGACATCCACGAAGTCTACAACTTTACCGACCGCATCGCGATCCTGAATGGCGGCCGCAATGTCGTGACCGCCCCCACCAGGGATTTCACCCAGGACGAGATCGTCTCGATGATCATTTCAGGACGCCCGGTCGAACGCGGGCCTCAGGCAGAAGGGCCCACGCCATGACCCTCGACAGGATAAAGTCGCAACCCATCGTCTGGATCGTGCTGGTGGCCGTTCTGCTGGCGGTGCTTCTGTCCTTCGCCTCGCCCTTCTTCATGACCGTGGGCAACATGAGCAACCTGTCAAAGCAGGTCTCGATCGTGGCGATCCTCGCGGCGGGTCAGGCCGTCGTCATCATCTCGGGGGGGATCGACCTGTCGGTCGGGTCGATCCTCGCGCTGTCGGCTGTGGTGATCGGCAGCCTTATCCAGATGGATGTGGCGCCCTTCCTCGCGCTTCTGGCGGGTCTTGCCACGGGCACCTTCGCCGGCTGGATCAACGGCACGGTCATCACCCGCGGCCGGATCCCGCCCTTCATCGCGACGCTGGGCATGATGGGCATCGCGCGGGGCATGGCGCTGGTCATCACCGAAGGCGTGTCGCATCCGGTGCTGGTGCCATTGTTCCTCAATATCGGGAATGCAAAGTTTCTGGGCCTTCCGATCCCGCTCTATTTCGTGGTCGTGACCTTTGTCGCCATCAGCGTGATGATGCACATGACCGTCTTCGGCCGCCACGTCTATGCGATCGGCGGCGACGAAAGGGTCAGCCGCCTGGAAGGCATCCCCGTGGACCGGCAGAAGCTCAAGATCTACATGCTCAGCGGGTTTCTGGCTGCGCTCGCCGCGGTCGTCATGACGGGCCGTCTTGCCGCGACCCCGCCCAGTGTCGGACAGGGGATCGAGTTGCAGGCCATCGCCGCCGTCATCATCGGGGGGATCAGCTTTACCGGCGGGCGCGGCATCGTGGTGACCGGCCTTGTCGGGGCGCTGATCATGGCGATGATCACCAACGGCCTGAACATCCTGGGGATCTCGTCCTTCTATCAGCAGGTCCTGATCGGAATGGTGATCATCGTGGCGGTCTGGCTCGACAACCTGAAATCCGAGGCGCGCTAGCGCCACACGGGCGCGATCAGGGGATCTGAAGCCCGAAGAACGCCACTGCCAACGGAACCGGAGAAACGGCGATCGCGATCGTGATGAAGGTGGGCAGCGGGCCAAAGACCCCGCTCAGCCCCGCCATCATCATGATCCCGCCGCCCCCGCCGATCAGGGAATTGCCGGGTGTGTTGACAGCGATCGCCAACGCGACATAGCGAAAGTTGACCGCAAGGCTCATGGCACCCTTCGCCCCGTCGCCCAGAAGAAGGGCCAGACGTTCCTCCTGTGGCAGGGGAGCGATACGGGCGATCAGGTCCGCGGCCCGGTTCAGCCGAAACATCCGGAACACCCGCTCAAGAAGTTCGATCGGCAGGACGCGCCCCACGAGATAGGCCAGCATCATGGCGGCAACGGTGGCGACATAGATAAGTGGCGCGATACCGGGGCCGAGGGCCGCAAGCATGGCAAGGCCGATCTCGGCTCCCGGAACGAAGGGGATCGCCAGAAGCCCGACATAGGCGACCGATCCGATCATGATGGCTCGGTGGAACTGCTGTTCGTTTTCCGGCCGTATCTGAAGGTTCAGCGCCTCGCGCACTTCGTGGGCGCCCCATGTCACGAGGATGACGAATGCCACCAGCGCCCCGAACCGAAGCAACAGCCCAAACGGGCGCAACCGCGTCCGGCTCAAGGGGCGCGCCTCACCCCGTCACCTGACCATCGGCCGGAGGCGTGACCGAGCCTGTCCCCGTCATGTTGAGTTGATGGGTCCAGTACCAGCGGCGCGTCGTCCAGGTGCCCTCGATCAGGATGTCGTCCCCGGTGACGGTGCCGTAGAAGACCACGACATGCGGCGCGTCGGGGCATTCCGTCCGCGCGGTGAAATGGATGACGTCATCCCTGATCTTGGTCCGGTAGTCCGACCAGCCGAAATCACAATATTCCTGACACATGACCGACTGGAATGTTCCGTCGCGAAAGACCATTTCGTCATTCAGGATTTCGCCCGTCTCGAGAACCGTGTCGGTGGTATAGAAGACCCGTCCGTCCAATTCGGTGCCGGGCGCCCAATCGCCTTCGGGCACCTGAAAATCGGGCACATCCTCGTTCATCATGGTCAGAGTGGCCGCGCCGGTTCCGACAGTGGCCAATGCAATGGCAGCGACTTGCAGGATTTGTGGCATGACAACTCCGGAAATGACCAAATGTCGGGAAAAAAAGGAATGACACTGCAATCTTTGACAGGTTTACACCGCCGCACGCGCGTCACCAAATGAAGACGCACATGCTCTGCCGCGAAGACGAAGAAGGAACATTTTTCAGGCAGAGCCCGGACCTCGGACTTCGTCGACATCCCGAGACAGCACATCGGCCAGAAGCGGGTTCGGAAACTGCCGGCGGATCGTGACCGCGCAGAACACCTCGCTGATCCCGTCGAGACGGGCGAATTCGACCAGCCGCCCGGTGGCGAGTTCGTCCTGCACGACAATGGGCGGGATCACGGCCACGCCCGCATCCTCGCGCGCCAGCAGACGGAGCATCGCCATGTCATCGGCCTCGGCCGCGATGCGGGGCACGAGGCCCAGCCGGTCGATCATCGCATCGAACCCGGCCCGAAGCGACGATTCCGGCGTGGGCAGGACAAGGGGATGGGCGGCAAGGATGTCCTCCACCCGTGCCCCGTTGGGAATCGCGCGGCCCGGCGCGCCGATCAGGCTGACGGGCTGTTCGTCCAGCCGCTGCACCAGATAGGGGCTTGCCGCGTCCCGCGCCGGGATCAGGTTGGTCAGCACCACATCCAGCGACAGCGCGTCCAGACCGCGCAGAAGGCTTTCCTGCGATCCCGACCGCAGGATGACCTCCACGTCGTCCCGACCGATGATCGGCCTCAGAAAGGCCAGCTGGAAATTGCGCGACAGCGTCGCGAGCGCCCCGATCCTGAGCGCCTGACGCGGCGCGCCCACGGATCTGAGCGTGGCGGAAAGATCTTCGGCCGTGCGGAAGATCCCCTCCGCATGATCGAGCGCGATGCGCCCGGCCTCCGTCAGCACAAGGCTGCGACCCCGCCGTTCGAACAGATCATGGCCCAGCGACCCTTCGAGGGCCTTGATCTGGGTCGAGACCGCCGATTGCGAAATGCGCAGCGCCCGCGCGGCGCCGGTCAGCGTGCCATCGCGCGCAACGGCCCGGAACAGACGCAGGTGATGCAGGTTGATCGTGGACATCATTCTACCAAACAGAACGTTTGACGCAAAAATATGAAATTTTCTTGATGTTGGCCAGCCGCTAGATACCGGACCACCCATTTCGGACCGGAGCTGACCCATGACATCTGCCCTTTCCCTTTCGTTTCTTGCCCCGCTTGTCCTTCTGGCGGCCTCGGCGTTGGCGATCCGGCATCCCGGCCGCCGACCGGCCATGGTGCCGCGCCTGTCGGAGGCCGCGGCCCTCGCAGCGATGGGATTGACCGGGCTGGGCCTCGTGGGGGTCCTCGCAAGCGGCCCCGCAACGGCCGCTCTCTTCGGCGGGGCGGGCCTTCTGGCGCTACGGGCCGATCCGATCAGCGTCACGCTGGCGCTGCTGGTATCGTTCATCGGCTGGATCGACCTGCGCTATACCCGCAGCTACCTTGACGGCGAGGCGCGCGAGGGCGCCTTTCACGGTCTGATGCTGGCCACGCTGGCCATGGTCCTAATCTTCGTTCAGGCGGCCAGCATCTGGCTTCTGGTCGCGGCCGTGATCGCGACGGGGCTGGGGCTCAAGCGGCTTCTTCTGTTCTATCCCGACCGGCCCGAGGCGCGGCGGGCGGCCACGAAATTCGGCCTTGTCTGGCATGCGGGCGATGCAAGCCTGATCCTTGCGGCCCTTGTCCTGACCTCGACCCACGGGACGGGCGATCTGGGCGCGATTACTGCGGCGGCAGTCCAGGGCGCGCCGGGCCTTGCCGGCCATGTGGCCGCGGGCCTCGTGGTTCTGGCCGCGATCCTCAAGACGGCCTGCTTTCCGCTTCATGGCTGGCTGACCGAGGTGATGGAGGCGCCGACCCCGGTCTCGGCCCTGCTGCATGCGGGCATCATCAATTCGGGCGGGGTTCTGCTGATCAAGATGTCGGGTCTCGTCCAGGCCAGCCCCGGCGCCATGGCGGCGCTTGTCATGATCGGCGGGCTGACCGCGCTTTTCGGTGCGGCGGTGATGCTGACGCAAAGCGCCGTCAAGACCTCGCTTGCCTGGTCGACCGTGTCGCAGATGGGCTTCATGCTGCTGCAATGCGGGCTGGGGCTGTGGGCGCTGGCGCTTCTGCATATCCTGGCCCATTCGCTTTACAAGGCGCATGCCTTCCTGTCCTCGGGCGGCGCGGTGGCGGCGGTGGCGGCGAACCGGCGCCCCGGCCCGGTGGCGGTGCCCGACCTCGGCGCGGTGCTCAAATCCTTTGGCCTCGCTCTCCTGCTATACGGGACGATCGCGGGCCTGTTCAGCGTCGCGATCGGGCCCAAGACCGCGCAGGCGCTGGCACTGGGGGCGATCCTCGTCTTCGGCGTGGCCTATCTGGTGGCGCAGGGTCTTGCCGACATGGCCCCCGCCGAGCTGACCCGGCGCACGGTCACCGCATCGCTTGCCGCGACAATCGCCTATTTCAGCTTTCAGGCGGGCGCACAGGCGATCTGGGGGGCGGGCCTTCCGGCGGCCCCCGATCCGGGGCCGCTGGAATGGGCGCTGATCGTGCTGGCGGTGATGTCCTTCGGCATGGTGGCGCTGGCACAATCCCTGTTCCCGCTCTGGGCGCATCACCCGACCACGGCGGGGCTGCGCGTCCATCTGGCCAATGGCCTGTATCTCAATGCCCTGCTGGATCGCGCCATCGGCGGCTTCCGCATCACGAAATCCGGCTGACATGATGGAGACCGACATGTTCATGAACCATACCCAGATCACCCCGGCCCGGCTCTCGGACATCCTCGCCGCGGCCGAAGCCGCGGCCCGCGCGATCCCGCCCGCCTTTCCTCTCGAGGCCACTGTCGCCGTCAACCCGTTTCTCGGTCAGACAGGCGAGGACCTGGCGACCACCTCTGCCCGGCTGCGGCGCAGTGCGGGGATCCGGGCCACGCAAGCCGCGTCCGATTACGCAAGGGCCATCGACGCGGGCCGGATCACGGACGCGGACATGACCGCCGCACTTGACGCCGCGACCTCGCCGCTCAAGCCCGGGGATGTGACCGCCCTCCGGGCTTGGGCCGCGACACCCGGCACAGGCGACGCGCCTGCCCCGCTGCCCACGATCGCCGATCTGGCCGCGGGGGCCACCGGCACTGACTGGCCTTCGATCATCGAGCGGACCATCGGTCTGTGGGCCGCGGGCCGGTTCGACCGCGGACAGGCCCTGTGGCAGCCCCGGCCCGGCGAGGATTGCCTCGCCTCCTGGCGGAGCTGGGCCACCCACGACCTGACGCCCGAGATCGCGGGACTTGCCGGCTTTGGCGCTCATGTCACCGAGGCGCCCGATACCGCCGAACGGGCGATCCTGCGCGCCGCGGACAGGCTGGGCCTGACGGCCGCGGCATCGGAAACCGCGTTTCACCGTCTCTACATGGATCTGGGCGGCTGGTCGCAGCACGCAAGGTGGCTTCTGTGGCAGGCCGAGCTTGAGGGCGGCACCGACCGGACACTGGCCGATCTGCTGGCGATCCGGCTGATCTGGGAAGAGGCGCTGTTCAACCATCTGCCGGGCCTGGCCGAGGAATGGTCGGCGACCGTCGCCGAACATGCCCGCCCCGTCACGCCATCGGCAGAGGATGTGGCCCTTGCCATCCTTCAGGATGCGGCGGACCGCGCCCATCAGCGGGGGCTGATCGCAGCGCTTGATGGCCCGGCTCCCGAGGGCGAGAGACCCCTATTGCAGGCCGCCTTCTGTATCGACGTGCGCTCCGAGGTGTTTCGCCGCGCGCTCGAAAGCGTCGACGCCTCGATCGAGACGATCGGCTTTGCCGGATTTTTCGGTCTGCCGCTGTCGCACAAGGCCCAGGGCTCGGACATCGCAGCGGCCCATCTGCCCGTTCTTCTGACTCCCGGCATCGAGACCACCGGCCACACGGATGACGCGTCCGAACAATCCATCCGGATCGCGGCGCGCGCCGTGCGGGCCTGGGGCCGGTTCCGGCAGGCGGCGGTGTCGTCCTTTGCCTTTGTCGAGGCGGCGGGTCCGGTCTATGCCGGCAAGCTGTTGCGCGACGCGATGGGTCTTGGGTCGAAGACCGCCGCCATCGCCCCGCCTCCCCGGGTCGTGGGCGGCATGACGCCCGGAGCCAAGGCCGAGACCGGAGCCGCTGTCCTCAAGGCGATGAGCCTGACACGGTGCCATGGCAGGATCGTGCTTCTGCTCGGTCATGGAGGTCAAGTGACGAACAACCCCCACGAAAGCGCCTATCATTGCGGCGCCTGCGGCGGCCAGACGGGCGAGGTGTCGGCCCGGCTTCTGGCGGCGCTTCTGAACGATCCCGAAACGCGTCAGGGTCTGGCGGGGCACGGCGTGACCCTGCCCGAAGACACGGTTTTCGTGGCGGGCCTGCATGACACGACGACCGACGAGATCACGCTTTACGACGCCGACACCACGTCCGGCGACCTGCGCACGGTCCGCGACTGGCTTAGCCGGGCGGGACGGATCGCCCGGGCCGAACGGGCGCGCAGCCTGCCCGGCGCGACGCCGGCGACCATCGCGGCGCGGGCGCTGAACTGGGCCGAGATCCGGCCCGAATGGGGCCTTGCGGGATGCGCGGCCTTTGTCGCGGCCCCCCGCCGGGCGACCTGCGGGAAGGATCTGGGCGGCCGGGCCTTTCTGCACAGCTATGACTGGGCCGAGGATGCGGGGTTCGGCACGCTCGAGCTGATCCTGACCGCACCCGTTGTCGTGGCCAGCTGGATCAGCCTGCAATATTACGGCTCTGCCGTGGCGCCGCAGGTCTTTGGCGGCGGCAACAAGCTGGTTCATAACGTGGTGGGCGGCATCGGTGTGATCGAGGGCAATGGCGGGCGTCTGCGGCCGGGCCTGCCCTGGCAGGCCATCCATGACGGCGTGCGCCTGATGCATGATCCGCTGCGGCTGTCGGTGATGATCGAGGCGCCGCGCGACGCGATTTCGGATGTGCTGGACCGGCATCCCGAGGTGCGCGCCCTGTTCGACAATGGCTGGCTGCACCTTTTTGCCCTTCGCGACGGGCAGGTCGGGGCCCGCTACCTGCCCGGCCTGTCATGGGAGGCGCAGCCCGCATTCGACCGCGCGGCGTGATCCGGCGCAAAAAGGGCAAGGCGGCCCCAGCCGCCTTGCCTGTCACAGCACCAGGGCCGTGATCAGCACGAAATAGAGCATCAGGCTCGCCGCATCCTGAACGATCGTGCAGATCGGCCCCGAGCCAAGCGCCGGGTCGAATCCCAGCCGCAGGAACGCCCAGGGCAGCAGGAACCCCGCCAGCGCCGAGACGGCCCCGCCCCCCAACACCGACAGCCCGACTGCCAGCGCAAGCGGCCATTGACCGAAGGCCGCGAAGACTCCGCCCATGGCCATCAGCCCCAGAACCGCGCCGATCGCCAGCCCGATCGCCAGCTCGTCCCGCAGAAGCGGAAAGATCGCCACCTCGCGCATCGACAGCGTCCGGACCGACACCGACACCGCCTGCGTCCCGATCGCCCCGGCGATATAGACGAGCGCGGGCACGAAAAAGGCTGCAGCCACGTTCTGCGACAGGGTATGTTCGAACCCCACCATCACCAGCGTGATGACAGACGAGGCCAGAAGCCCGAAGACAAGCCAGGGCAGACGCCGCGAGAACCGGTTCCAGATCGACGCATCGAGCGCGGCCTGCGCGCCCTCCTGATGGGCGGTGATGCCGGCAAGGCGCTGCAGATCCTCCATATGTTCGTCCCGCAGGATCCCGAACAGCGCCTCGGGCGGAACCGCGCCGATCAGGCGGCCCCCCTCGTCGACCACGGGAACGACGATCATGTCAAGACGGATCGCAAGCTGGGCGATCTGTTCCTGATCGTCGCCCGGGCGCACGGCCTCGTGGCGGTCTTGCATGATCTCGCCGATCCGGCGCGCGCCGGCGCCGAACAGGTCGTTGATCCGGACGATCCCTTGCAGAAGCCCGGCCTCGTCGGTGACGAACACGGTGTCGGCGCAATCATAGAGATGACCGCGCAAATCCTCGATCACCCGGTCGACCGGCGTGTCGAAACGGGCGCGCGGGATATTGGCGACCATATGGGCGGCCGCGGCCTCGCGATGATAGGCGGTGTGAATGTCGGGCGCGGCTGTCATGGGTCGTCCCCTCGGGCTGGCGCGGCATGTCTGATGGCACGACCTTTGCCGAGAACGGCGCGATGCGAAACCACCAATGTCGCGCGGCCCCTCAAGGGCGCCGGGCCGACCCGCCTCTCGCCGCTTGTATCGCGCGGACTTTCGCCGCATCTTTTCGCGGTGCAAAGCCTGTCCAGACCCCCGTCGGCCCGTGTCCCGTGGCCCATTGCCCTGATCTCGGGCGCGGGGGCAGTTGTGCTGGCACTGTGGCTGGTTCTTTTTCCGGCGCTGGAGCGCATCTATACAAGCCAGCTTGGCACCCGCGAGGCATCGACGCTTGTTCTGGCGGTCGAGGGCCTGAAAGGCTCGCTTCGCCGGTTCGAGGCGCTGCCGACCCTGATCGCCGAACGCCCCGACCTCGTGCGCGCATTGCGCGAGCCCCGTAACGCGGCGCTGGTCGCGCAGGTCAACGCCGATCTTCAGCTGACCGCCGACGAGGTGGGGCTGTCCGACATCTTCCTGATCGACCGGACCGGGCTGACCATCGCCGCCAGCAACCACTGGAAGGACCTGTCCTTCGTGGGCCAGAACTTTTCCTACCGGCCCTATTTCACCCTGGCGCTTGCCGGGCAGCAGGGAAAGTTCTTCGCGCTGGGAACGACCTCGGGCGAACGCGGCTATTTCTTTGCCGAGGCCGTGCGCGACGGACCCGAGATCCTTGGTGTTCTGGCGGTGAAATTCACCGTCGACGCCTTCGAGGCCGCGTGGCGGGACGGCACCAACGAGATCATCGTCGTCGATGATGCAGGCGTGATCTTCATGGCCAGCCGCGAGGACTGGCATTTCCGCACCCTCGCCCCGCTTGGCCCCGAGGCGCGGGCCGCGATCGAGGCGACGCGCAAATACCCGATGGACCAGCTGCAACCGCTTGAGGCCACCCGCACCCCCTTTGACGACGGCTTCGACCAATTGTCGATCACCTCCGGCGACGGGACAGAGCGGCGGTTCATCACGCAAAGCCAGATGATCCCCGAGGCCAGCTGGACGGTCACGCTTCTCACGCCGACGGAACTGGCCTGGACCCGGGCGGCCGGCATGGTGGCGTTGTCGGCGCTTCTTCTGCTGCTGGTCGGGCTGATCGCCACGGTGGTGATCCAGCGCCGCATCCAGTTGCAGGAACGGATCCGGGCCGCGCTGTCGATGCAGGAGGAACTGGAGCACCGCGTCACGCTGCGCACCGCCGAACTCAAGACCGCGAACCGGCACATCATGCAGGAGGTCGAGGAACGCCGGGCCGCCGAGACCCTCCTGCGCCAGACCCAGACCGAACTGATCCAGGCGGGCAAGCTGGCGGCACTGGGGCAGATGTCGGCGGCCCTCAGCCACGAATTCAACCAGCCACTTGCGGCGGTGAATTCCTTTGCCCGCAACGCGCTTGCCTATCTGGACAGGGGCCAGCCCGACAAGGTCCGGCAGAATGTGGGCATGATCGACGACATGGTCGACCGGCTTGCCGCGATCTCGACCCATCTGCGCAATTTTGCCCGCAGGCCCGGCGAAAAGACCGAACCCATCCTTCTCGACCGGTCGGTCGACCACGCGCTGGCGATCCTCGAGCCCAAGCTGCGCGCGGCGGGATGCCGGGTCGAACGGCAGGACGGGCCCCGCGACATCTGGGTCCTGGGCGGCCAGGTCCGGCTGCAACAGGTGATCGTCAACCTTCTGAGCAATGCGGTCGATGCGATGGAGGGCCTGCCCGAGCCGGTGATCGACCTGTCGGTCGACCTGCAGGACGACCGTGCCAGCGTCGTGGTGCGCGATCGCGGCGCGGGCATGACCGAGGACGAGATCGCGCAACTGTTCGACCCGTTCTTCACCACCAAGGAGCCGGGCAAGGGCATGGGGCTGGGCCTGTCGATTTCCTACAACATCGTGCGCGATTTCGGCGGCACGCTAGAGGGGCGCAACCATCCGCAGGGCGGTGCGGTCTTTGCGGTGACGCTGACGCGGGCCGCCTCCCCCGCGCTGGAGGCCGCCGAATGACCGCCCCCGGCCCCGCCCCCGGCCCCGTCCTGTTCGTCGACGACGAGGAGCCGCTGCGCATCGCGGCGCAGCAGACGCTGGAACTGGCCGATCTGGACTGCGCCTGCTTCGACGGGGCGGCCCCGGCGCTGGCGCGGATCGGGCCCGATTTCCCCGGCATCGTGGTCAGCGACATCCGCATGCGCGGCATGGACGGGACCGAACTGATGCGCGCGGCCCTCCAGAGGGACCCTGAATTCCCGGTCATCCTGGTCACGGGCCATGGCGATCTGGAACTGGCCGTGGCGATGATGCGCGAAGGGGCCTACGATTTCATCGAGAAGCCCTATGCCCCCGAACGGCTGGTCGAGGCGGTGCGCCGGGCGCTGGCCATGCGCCGCCTGACGATCGAGAACCGCAGGCTGCGCTCTCAGGTCGCGCCGCTGATCGGCATCGGCGAGGGTCTGCGCGGCTTCAGCCCCGAGATGGAAACGGTGCGCCGGCAGATCGCGACCGTGGCGGCGAGTGACGCCGATGTCCTGATCGTGGGCGAAACCGGCACCGGAAAGGGGCTGGCCGCCCAGGCCGTTCACGCCGCAAGTGCCCGGGCGGACCGGCCCTTCGTGTCGATCAACTGCGCGGCCCTGCCCGCCGACATGATCGAGAGCGAGCTGTTCGGGCATGAGGCCGGCGCCTTTGCCGGCGCCACGCGCGCGCGGGCCGGCAAGTTCGAACATGCACGGCGCGGCACGATCTTTCTCGACGAGATCGACAGCCTTCCCCTGCCGCTTCAGGCCAAGCTGCTGCACGCGGTCGAGAACCGGTCGATCAACCGGTTGGGGTCACATGACCCGATCGACCTTGACGTGAGGTTCGTCGCCGCCTCGAAATCCGACCTCGAGACCGCGGCCGCCAGCGGCACCTTCCGGGGCGATCTGCTCTACCGGCTCAACGTGGTGACGATCCGGATGCCGTCGCTGGCCGACAGGCGCGAGGATATCCCGATCCTGTTCCTGACCTTCGTGGCACAGTTGGCCGACCGATACGGACAGCCCGCGCCCCGGGTTCCGGGTGCTGTGCTCGATGCGATCGCGGCGCGGGACTGGCCCGGCAATGCCTGGGAATTGCGCAACGCGGCCGAACGTTACCTTCTGGGCCTGCCCGACCTGTCGGAACAGGCGCGCGACGCCCCCGCCACGCTGGTCGACCGGCTCAACGAGCATGAACGCGCGCTGATCGCGGCCAGCCTTGCGGCCAATGCCGGCCGGCTCAAGGATACCTACGAGGCGCTTGGAATCTCGCGCAAGGCGCTTTACGAAAAGATGCAGCGCCACGGGCTCGACCGCGACAGGTTCCTCGATCCAGACGCGTGACAGGGGCAAGGCCGATCCCGGACAGCCGGATGTGTCGCCCGCGACCCATGAAATCCGGGCTTTGTCACCCCGGCCACCCATGACGAGCTCCGATTGACGATTTGCCCGACATGTTGGCGTTAACGGCGCTTGGCGCCCATTACGGCGCCATGTTTCGGTCGACCATGGTCCCGGTGAGGAGATTCGGACCGGGTATCGACATCCATGCATGCCCTTGGGAGGAAAAAATGCAGAAGATCACGGCAATCACCTTTGCAGTTGCCTGCGCCGTCACCGGCCAGGCACAGGCCGATGGCCATATCGACCGGACCGGCTGGCCCGACAGCTTTACCGTGGGCACCGCCTCGCAGGGCGGGACGTTCTTCGCCTATGGCTCCGGCTGGGCCAACCTCGTCGCCGACGAGCTGGGCCTTTCGGGCGGTGGCGAAGTTACCGGCGGCCCGATGCAGAACATGGCGCTTGTCCATACCGGCGACGCGCAGTTCGGCATGACCACGATGGGCCCCGCCGCGGAATCGCTGCAAGGCACGAACCCGATCGCACCGGGCCTTCAGATGACGAATGCCTGCGCGATGTTCCCGATGTATCAGACCCCGTTCTCGGTCACGGCGCTGGCATCTTCGGGCATCACCACGATCGCGGACATCCCCGCGGGCGCGCGGATCGGTTTCGGCCCGGCGGGCTCCACCTCCGACACCTATTTCCCGCGGATGATGGAATCGCTCGGCGTCGAGTTCGAGCGTCGCAACGGCGGCTGGTCCGACCTTGGCGGCCAGTTGCAGGACGGACTTCTGGACGTGGTCGCCTTTGCGGCCGGCGTGCCGGTCCCGGCGGTCAGCCAGCTCGAGGTGCAGACCGACGTGAACATCATCGAGTTCACCGAGGAAGAGCAGGCCACGATCATGGAAGCCTTCCCGGTTTCCGCCTTCGAGATCGCGGCCGACACATACACCACGCTTGAGGAACCGGCCCGGTCGGTGTCGATGTGGAACTTCGCCATCGCCAATTGCGACCTGCCCGAGAGCTTTGTCTATGCGGCGGTCGACGTGGTGATGTCGGATAACGAGCGGATGGTGAACATCCACCGCGCCGCCCGCTCCACCCTGCCCGAGCACTGGGACAAGAACGGCGTGCTGATGTGGCATCCCGGTGCGGCCCGCTGGTTCATCGAAAATGCCGGCGCGGACATCCCCGACGACATGATCCACGGCATGTAAGCCGACCCGGGGGGGCGGCGCGTCCATGCGGCGCGCGGGGCCCCCCTTTTCCCTTGATGCTGGCCCCTCATGGACACACCGCGAGTCAGACGGGGCCTGTTCGTGCGATACGTCTTTTCGATACATGCAGCGACAGGGCCGGGCGCAATCCGGTCTTGCGAGGAAGAGGGCCATGGTTCAGGAAACTACAGCGGTGGAAGACGCCGTGATCGCCGAGGGCGTGGACGAGGATCCGGTCGAGGGCAACCGGCGGCTACTGGACGGATGGCGACTGACCGCGCTTGCCGCCCTTGCGGGCCTTTATGCCCTGTTTCACATGGCCGCGCTCAACGGTGTGTCGATCTCCGATTACACGGGCATCGAAGTGCCGATGCTGCCGCAATTCCCGATGGAGACGTGGAATTTCCGCATCGTCCATGTCGCGGGGGCGCTGGCGCTGGGCTTTCTGGTCTACAACGCCCTGGTCTTTGCCGACAACGAGGCAAGGCCCGGCCGGCGCGGCCCCTGGGACAAGATCGCCTGGGTTCTGATGGCGCCGGCGCTGTTTTCGCTGGGAACCAGCTTGTGGTTCGCACGGACCGTGGCCTCGGGCACCTTGCCCGAAATGGGCGGCCTGACGACCTGGCCCGCCTTTCCGGGCACGCCGATCTATACGCAGGAGGTCTGGTATTTCGGCATTCCCCTGATGGTGGCAAGCCTTGGAGGCATTGTCCTGGGATGGCTGGAACAGGCGCCGCGCAACCGCTTTCGCGCCTCCGACATTCTGCTTGCGGTCTGCGGGATCGCCGTCGCCTCCTACCTGGTCACGGTCTATTCCACGGCCGCGCGCAATTCGGTGGGCACACCTTTCGTGCCGATCGGCATCGCCTTTGCCGCGACCGTCGGCACCGCGCTCATCATGGAACTGACCCGCCGTGTCGCGGGCATGGCGCTCGTGGTGATCACGGGCGTCTTCCTTGTCTATGTCTTCACCGCGCATCTGATGCCGGGGATCCTTGCCGTCTCGGCGCCCTATTCGTGGCAACGTTTCTTCGGCCATGTCTATTCGGATGCCGGGATCCTCGGTTCGACAACAGCCGTCTCATCAACTTATATCATTCTTTTCATCATCTTCGCGGCCTTTCTTCAGGCGTCGAAAGTGGGCGACTACTTCGTCAACTTCGCCTTCGCCGCCGCAGGGCGCGCGCGCGGCGGGCCAGCCAAGGTGGCGATCTTTGCAAGCGGCCTGATGGGCATGATCAACGGCACATCGGCGGGCAACGTGGTGGCCACCGGGTCGCTGACCATCCCGCTGATGAAGAAGGTGGGCTACAAGCCGAAGGTCGCGGGCGCGATCGAGGCCGCAGCCTCGACCGGCGGGCAGATCATGCCGCCCATCATGGGCGCGGGCGCCTTCATCATGGCCGAGATCACCGGCATCCCCTATCAGGAAATCGCGATCGCCGCGATCATCCCGGCGGTGCTCTACTTCGTGTCGGTCTATTTCATGGTCGATTTCGAAGCGGCCCGCCTTGGCATGCGCGGCATGCGCGAGGACGAGTTGCCCAAGCTGGGCCGCATGATGATGCAGCTCTACCTGTTCTTTCCGATCGTCATCCTGATCGTGGCGCTGTTCATGGGCTATTCGGTGATCCGGGCAGGCACGCTGGCCACGATGGCGGCCGCGGTCGTGTCGTGGCTGCCGGTCCTGATGTTCCGCTTCTTTCCCAACAGCGTGCCGGTCGGCTCGGTTTCGGGGATGGGCGCGCGGTCGATCATGAAGGCATTCGAACTCGCGGGCATCATGTCGATCCAGATCATCGCCGTCTGCGCCTGCGCGGGCATCATCGTGGGCGTGATCTCGCTCACGGGTGTGGGCGCGCGGTTCTCCGCGGTGCTGCTGGATCTGGCGGGGGTGAGCCAGCTTCTGGCGCTGTTCTTCGCGATGTGCATCTCGATCCTGCTGGGCATGGGCATGCCGACCACGGCCGCCTATGCCGTCGCGGCCTCGGTCGTGGCACCGGGGCTGGTGCAGCTGGGCATCCCGCAACTGACCGCGCATTTCTTCGTCTTCTATTTCGCCGTCCTGTCGGCCATCACGCCGCCCGTGGCGCTGGCCAGCTATGCGGCGGCGGGGATTTCGGGGGCCAACCCGATGGAGACATCGGTCGCCTCGTTCAAGATCGGGATCGCGGCCTTCATCGTGCCCTTCATGTTCTTCTACAACTCCGCGCTCCTGATGGACGGCACCTGGTTCGAGGTGGGCCGCGCGGGGCTGACGGCAACCTTCGGGGTGTTTCTGCTGTCGGGCGGCATTCAGGGCTGGTTCATGGGCCAGAAGGCCGCATGGATCATCCGGCTGGCCCTGATCGCGGCGGCTCTCTTCATGATCGAAGGCGGGCTGGTCACCGACATGATCGGCATCGCGATCGTCGTGGGCGCCTGGCTCGTGCAACGGGTGTTCCGCCCCGATCCCGAGGCGCCGATCCCTGTGCGCGGCTCTGACTGATGCCTTCCCCCCCCCCAGCCCAACGCCGGGGGGGGCTTGCGTTTCAAAGGCGCGCGGTCGTCACTCGGCGGCGGCGACCGACACCACCGGGCGGATGATCTCGTAGCCCTCTTCCTCGGCTTCGTCGTCGATCAGCGTCATCGGAAAGCCGTCGGCAAGGATGCTCAGGCCTGTCGCCTCTTCCAGCCGTTCGATGATCCGGTCGGACTGGGCGCGTTCGCCGTAGCGGCGCTGCCCGTCGCGCATGATCCCGATCAGCAGCGGCGACACCTCGAGCGGGACATTGCCCTGATCGGCCAGTTTCTGGAACAGGCCGATATCCTTCATGATCAGGTCCATGGTGAAATTCACGTCGCGCGACCCGGACAGGATCAGCTGGCTTTCGGTCTCGTGAACGAAGGAGGTGCCCGAACTGATGCGGATCGCCTCGTAGGTCGTCGCAAGATCGAGGCCCGCGGCCTTCATCGTCGTCAGCGCCTCGCACAGCGCGACCAGATGCACGGTGGCCAGGTAATTGGTCATCACCTTGAGCTTCGAGGCCGTGCCCAGCTCGCCGGTATGCAGGATCCGGCGGCCCAGATGTTTCAGAAGCGGCAACACCGCCTCGACCGCCGGGCGCGGCCCGCCCGCGAAGATCGAGATGTTGCCCGTCTCGGCCCGGTGGCACCCGCCCGAGACGGGGCATTCCACGACCATCCCGCCGGTCGCGGCCACCTCGGCCCCGATCCGCAGCACCTCGTCGGCATCGGTGGTCGACATCTCCATCCAGATCTTGCCCGGCCCCATCTCGCCCAGCATCTCGGCCATCACGGCGGCCGAGGCCGCGGGCGAGGGCAGACAGGTGATCACGACATCGCACTCGCGCATCAACTGCGCGGGCGACCCGCCTGCCCTTGCGCCGCGGGCCACGAATTCTGCGACCAGCGCGGGGTCGAGGTCATGGACCGCAATCTCGATCCCGTTGCGCAAGAGGCTTCCGGCGAGCTTTCCGCCCACGTTGCCCAAGCCGATGAAACCTGTCTTCATGCCGTCTCCTGTTATTGCGGGGTCGTTTCGTGCGTGATGCCTGCCGATGATGGCAGGTTCGGGGTCAGTCGCGATAGTCCGGTTCTTCCCGGTCGAGCACGGATTTGAGATGCGCGAAATGGGCGTCGGCCATCCCGGCATAGGCCTTCCAGCCCTGCGCAGTATAGGCGGCGACCGCATCGGACATCACGGCCAGCTCCTGCCCGGACGCATGGGCCAGCAGAACCGTCTGCGCGGCCTTTTCGAAGAAATAGAGCTGCTCGAAGGCCTGCGCGACGCTGGTGCCGGTGCAGGTCACCCCGTGGTTCGCCATCAGAAGCACCGAACAGGACCCGAGCGCCGCGGCGATGCGCGCGCCCTCGCCTTCGTCATCGGCGATCCCGCCGCAATCGGGGTCGATCGCAAGATCGCCGAAGAACCGCGCCGTGTTCATGTCGATGGGCGGCATGGCGGGCGACTTGAGCGTCGACAGGGCTGTCGCGTGGGGCGGATGGGCATGCACGATCACCCGGATATCGGGCCGGGCGCGGTGCAGCGCGCCGTGGATCGTCCAGGCCGAGGCATCGGGCGCGTCGGGCCCGTCCATCACCCCCGGATCATCGGCATCGAGCAGCAACAGGTCGCTGGCCCGGATCGACGCGAAGTGCCGCCATTTCGGGTTCATCAGGAACTTCCGGCCATCGTCGGAGACGGCGACGCTGAAATGGTTGCCGACGGATTCGTGCCAGCCGAACCGCGCCGTCAGCCGGAACGCGGCGGCCAGATCCTGGCGCAGCGCGTCGATCGCGAGGCCCGTGGCCCGGTCGTTCATTGAAACCGCCCCTTCGACACGAGCGCGCGATACAGCCCGCGCATTTCGCCACGGTCGGTATAGGTGCCGCGCAGATACCGCTCTCCGCTGGTGGCCGAATAGGCGGCGCGGCCATGCACGATCCGGTGATTGTCGAAGCTGATGCACTCGCCGGCCCGAAGCGTGAACCGCATTACGTATTTTTCGTCCTGAAGCATCCGGCCGAACTTGACGAAGGCCGGGTAATACCTGTCCAGCACGCGCTGCGGCAGGTCGAAGATGTCGGCCATGTGCTGGCTGATCGTGACGCCCGACACCTCGCCGTTGCGGTCCAGTTCGATCACCCGCTGGCGCGCGCGCATGTCGATGCCGTCATGTTCCTTGTAGAAGGGCACCTCGATCTCTGTCAGCAGGTCAAAGGCCTCCGGGTCGGCGGCGCGCAGGTCGTTGGCCACCGCCGTGCCGTCGAGAAAGAGGTTAAGGCCACCCTCGACGCTGTTGCGGCGGCAATGCAGATACTGGATGCCGGGTGCAAGTTCCTCCGCCGGGACATCGGTGTGCAGCTCCAGCGCCTTCGAGGTATAGGCCAGATTCGTGGGCTTTATGTGGGTGCGCACATCGAAGTATTCCCCGAAAAAGCTGGGCCGGATCGTCCCCAGCAATCCAGCGGTGCGGGTCAGCGCCTCGTCGGTGTCGGGCATGTCGGTGACGATGGCCACACCCTCGACCAGGAGCGCCTCCATCCAGCGGCGCCGTTCGCCCGGATCCTCGAGAAGGGCGGGATGCGACACCCGGGTCAGCGCGGGATAATGGTCGGCGAACCACGGGCGGCGCGGCAGATCGGCCGGATCATGGCGCGGCGCGCCCCCGGCATAGGCCGCCAGCATGCCCAGGGGATAGCGCGAGACGTGATCGTCCTCGGCCCAGCGGACCACCAGCGCATCCACTTCGACCCGCGCCTCGGCCGGGCGCGGCGTTGCGGCGTGATGAAAGATGTCGAAACTGCGTTCGCGCGTTTCGGGGTCAAACGATGTGGGGCAATTGTCCCGCAGCCACCATGCGTTGAAATAGACCGTCTGCCCACCGGGGAGCGTCACATGCAACCCCGTCTCCTCGGTCATCACGGCCTCGATCTGCGCGCTGTCCATGCTCTTGCCCTTTCACGACACGGCCTCGATTCCGGTCCGACGCTAATCCGGGATCCGCGCTGCGCGATACGGCGATTGCGCTGAAAGAAATATAAGCCCAGAGTTATGCTATGAGCCGCGCCCTGCCCCCCGTCCGGTTGCTGACAGCCTTTGCCGCCGTGGTGCGCACGGGATCGGTCCGGGCGGCGGCGGCAGAGCTGAACGTCTCGCAGCCGGCGATCAGTCAGGCGGTCAAGCAGCTCGAGGACGATATCGGCGTGGCCCTGCTCGATCGCGGAAGCCGCCCGGCGCGGCCCACCGATGCGGGCCGGGCGCTGGCCGAGACGATCTCGGCGGGGCTGGGCCAGATCGCCGACATGCTCGAGGCGCTGCGCCTTGCCGAAACCCAGCGCGGGCGCACGGTCACGGTGGCCTGTTCGGTCGGTGTGGCGACCTATTGGCTGATGCCGCGCCTGACGGCCTTCTACCGCGCGCATCCCGACCTTCTGGTGAATGTGGTGACCACACCGTCGGGTGTCCCGCCGCTGGCCGAAGGCATCGACGTGGCGATCCGATACGGCCACGGACGCTGGAGCGACGGCAGCGTCCATCACCTGTTCGACGAGGCAGTGGAGCCTGTCTGCGTCCCGGAGATGCGCGCCCGGTTCGACGGGCCGGTGCCGCCCGCCTCGGTCTCGCTCCTGCATGTCAAATCGGCCGAGGTCTCGTGGGTGACATGGCCCGACTACCTGCGCGCGACCGGCCAGCCGATGCAGCGCACCAACGGCCAGACCTTCACGAATTACGTCCAGACCACGCAGGCCGCGCTCGACGGACACGGCATGATGCTGGGCTGGCGGTCGATCACCGGGGCGCTGACGGCCTCGGGGATGCTGGTTTCGGCCGATCTGCCGGTCCTTCTGCCGCGGGAGGCCTTTCACCTTGTCGTGCGCAACAAGCGTGGCGAACAGGCGACCGAGACCTTTTCCCGCTGGCTCCTGTCGCATGCGCGGGCCGAATATGACGGGACCGGGTCCGCGGATGCGGGGCCCTGACCGGACCCGCCCTTGCACATGCCCCGATCCTCGGGCACCGTTGGTTCTGCGCCGGTCCCGGATGAGCCGCCGCGGACGGGAAAGCGGCCCTGTCGACCGGACCAGTAGACCGGCCCGGTTTGTCCGGTTCGCAGGTGGTTGATTCTTCGTCGGGTTGCTTTGATACATCCAGATATGGCCATGAAAGGGGAGGACATGTCCGATGCGCTATGAACGACCGGAAACCATAGAGGACGTGACGACCCTGCTGGCCAATGCCGCGGGCCGGTCCTTCGTTCTGGCCGGTGGAACGGACCTTCTGGTCCGCATGAAGAGCGACGAGTTCGAGGCCGACCTGATCGTCGACATCAAGGCGATCGACGGCATGACCACGATCGTCCACACCGCGGACGGGTTCGAGATCGGGGCCGCCGTGCCCTGCGCCGCGCTGGCCGAGAACGCCGAACTGGTCCGCGCATGGCCCGGTGTGGTCGAGGCCGCGAACCTGATCGGGTCGACCCAGATACAGGGGCGCTGCACGATTGCCGGCAACCTGTGCAACGCCTCGCCCGCCGCCGACAGCGTGCCCGCCATGATCGCGGCCGGCGCGCAGGCCCGGATCGCGGGGCCTGACGGGCGGCGTGTCGTTCCGGTCGAGGACATCCCGCAAGGGCCGGGCAAGACCTCCCTGCGCAAGGGCGAGATCATCGAGGCGATCCTGCTGCCCGCCCCCGGGCCGCGCACCGGCGACGCCTATCTGCGCTTCATCCCGCGCACCGAGATGGACATCGCGGTCGTGGGTGCGGGCGTTCACCTCACCTGCGACGAGGCGGGTCAGGTCGCGACGGCCCGCGTCGCGCTGGGGGCGGTGGGCCCGAAGGTCATCCTGTCGGACGAGGCCGCGCGGACGATCATCGGCACGCGGCTGGATCAAGCGGCGCTCGACGCTCTGGCGCGGGCCTGCTCGGACGCAAGTTCGCCCATCGCCGACAAGCGCGGCACGGTCGCGTTCCGGAAACATGTCGTGGGCGTGCTGGCGGCACGCGCGGCGAAAATCGCATACCAACGGGCAGGAGAACAGTGATGGCATCGCTCCCGGTCTCAACGACGATCAACACCGACGAGGTCGAATTCCTGTGCCATGCCGACGAGACGCTTCTCGACGTGCTGCGCGACAGGCTGGGCCTGATGGGCGCCAAGGAAGGCTGCGGCACGGGCGATTGCGGGGCGTGCAGCGTCATCATGGATGGGCGGGTCGTCTGTTCCTGCCTCGTGCTGGGCGCCGAAGCCCAGGGCCGCACGATCGAGACGATCGAAGGCATGGCCCAGGGCAACCACCTGCACCCGCTACAAGAGAAGTTCATCGAACATGCCGCGCTGCAATGCGGGATCTGCACACCCGGTTTCCTGATGGCTGCCAAGGCCCTGCTCGACGTCAATCCCGACCCGACCGAGGAAGAGATCCGCTTCTGGCTTGCCGGAAACCTGTGCCGCTGCACCGGCTATGACAAGATCGTCCGTGCCGTCGCCGACGCCGCAACCGCAATGAGGGAGGAACGGGCATGAGTCTCGATACCACATATCAGGGCAGGACCTTCCGATCCGTGGGCACAAGACCGCTTCGGCCCGACGGTGTCGACAAGGTCACCGGTCGCGCCCGCTACGGCGCCGATTTCAACATGCCGGGGCAGCTGGTGGGCCGGATCCTGCGCAGCCCCCATGCCCATGCGCGCATCGTGAAAATCGACACGTCCCGCGCCGAGGCCGTCAAGGGCGTCAAGGCCATCGTGACGGCCGCCGATCTGCCGGACCTGACCAATGGCGACAAGGGCCTGTTCAGCATTCTCGACAATTGCATGGCCCGCACGACCGCGCTTTATGACGGTCACGCGGTCGCCGCGGTTGCGGCCATTGATGCGCGCGCGGCGAAAGAGGCGCTGAAACTGATCGAGGTCGAGTACGAGCCCCTGCCCCATGTGACCGATGTGGACGCGGCTGCCCGGCCGGACGCCCCCCGCGTCAACCCCGACCTGCCGCGCGAGGGCGACCTGCCCAACGTGCCCAAGCAGGCCGAATTCGGCCATGGCGATGTCGAGGCGGGCTTTGCCCAGGCCGACGTGATCGTCGAGCGCAGCTACCGGACCGAACAGACCCATCAGGGCTATATCGAGCCCCATGCCTGCGTGGCCAGCTGCAATTCCGACGGCACGGCCGAGCTGTGGGTCTGCACCCAAGGCCATTTCGTTTTCCGTCAGGTCTGCGCCAGCCTTCTGGGCCTCGATGTCTCGAAGCTGCGGGTCACCTCGTCGGAAATCGGGGGCGGCTTTGGCGGAAAGACCCATGTCTGGGCCGAACCCGTGGCCCTGGCCCTGTCGCGCAAGGCCGGACGGCCGGTCAAACTCGTGATGGCGCGCGACGAGGTGTTCCGCGCCACGGGCCCCACCAGCGCCACGTCGATCGACGTGAGGATCGGGGCGCGCAAGGATGGCAAGATCACGGCGGCGACCGCGGATCTGCGCTACTCCAACGGCCCCTATGTGGATGGCTGGGCCGAAACCGGGGCGATGACCTCCTTTGCCTGTTATGATCTGGAAAACGTCAGGACCATCGGGTCCGAAGTGCTGGTGAACCGGCCCAAGGTCGCGGCCTATCGCGCGCCCTCGGCGCCGATGGCGGCCTTTGCCGTCGAAAGTGCTGTGGACGAACTGGCGCAGAAGCTGGGCATCGACCCGGTGGAATTCCGCATCCAGAACGCCGCCAGCGAAGGCACGCGGTCGTCCTACGGGCCGATCTACGGGCCCATCGGGATCGGACCGACGCTTGAGGCCGCCAAGGCGCATGACCACATGAAGGCGCCCCTTGGTCCCAATCAGGGTCGGGGCATGGCCTGCGGGTTCTGGTTCAATTTCGGTGGCCAGACCTGCACGGACCTCAACATCAACGCCGACGGCACGGTGACGCTGGCCGTGGGCACGGTCGATGTGGGCGGCTCGCGCGCCTCGCTGTCGCTGATCGCGGCCGAGGAACTCGGCATCGACTATGACGACGTGAAGGCCGTGGTCGCCGATACCGGGACGCTTGGCTACAACGACATGACGGATGGCAGCCGGGGCACCTTCTCGTCGTCGATGGCGACGATTTCGGCCGCCCGCAACGCGATCGGCGTGATGCGCCAGCGCGCGGCGCTGATCTGGGACATCCCCGTCGAGGATGTCGAGTGGGAAGACGGCCATGCGGTCGCGCGGGGCGACACCTACGGCAACCTCGCGCCCCTGTCGGTCAGGGAGATCGCCGCCGAGGCCGCCACGACCGGCGGCCCCATCGCGGGCCATTCCGAGATCGTCGCAGACGGGGCCGGTGTCTCCTTTGCGACGCATATCTGCGACGTGGAGGTCGACCCCGAGACCGGATCGACACGCATCCTGCGCTATACCGTCATCCAGGACGCGGGCAAGGCGGTCCACCCCGCCTATGTCGAGGGGCAATACCAGGGCGGGGCCGCGCAGGGCATCGGCTGGGCGCTGAACGAGGAATACATCTATGGCGAGGACGGGCGCCTTCAGAACGCAGGCTTTCTCGATTACCGGATCCCGGTCTGTTCGGACCTTCCGATGATCGACACGCAAATCCTCGAGATCCCGAACCCCAACCACCCCTATGGCGTGCGCGGCGTCGGCGAGACGTCGATCGTGCCGCCCCTTGCCGCGATCGGCAACGCGATCTCGAATGCCGCGGGCGTCCGGATGACGCATATCCCGATGTCGCCGCCGCGCATCCTTGCCGCACTGGACCGCGAAAAGGCGTCGTGATGGTCGAAGTCAGACTGTGGGCCGGGCTCGTGCCTCTGGCCGACAATCAGAAAACCGTTTCTGTCGAGGCCGGGACAATCCGCGAATTGCTGCGCAAGCTGCAAGAGCGGTATCCCGGCCTCGAGGAGCCGATCAAGAACGAGGTGGCCGTCGTGGTCGACGGCCAGATCTACCGAAACGACTGGTCGAAGGAACTGCCCCCGGATGCAGAGGTGTTCCTGATGCGCAGGCTCGCGGGCGGCTAGCGCCCTGCCGGCACCGGCACCGGCGCCGCTTCGGCGATCAGGCCCTTGCTGCGCAGGCTGTCCCAGAATTCCGCCGGGATCGGCAGGTCGATCCATTCGACGATCTGTTCCAGTTCGGCCCGGTTTCGGGGCCCCGGGATGACCGAGGTCACGATGTCATGGCCCAGCGGGAATTGCAGTGCCGCCGCCGGGAGAGGGACGGCAAATGCATCCGCCTCGGCCGACAGCCGCCTGACGCGAACCACGACCTCGTCGGGGGCCTTGGCATAGTTCCACATGTCGCGCCCGGCCAGGATGCCGGAATTGAACGGCCCGCCGCAGATGATCGTGGTGCCGGCCGCGGCGCAGGCCGGGAACAGGGTCTCAAGCGGGGTCTGTTCGAGCAAGGTATAGCGCCCCGCCAGCAGGAACACGTCCCAGTCACCGATCCCGAGGGCATCCATGCAGACCTTGTTCTCGTTGACGCCGATGCCGATGGCCCTGACATCCCCGTTGCGGCGCAGCTCGTCCATCGCCTGATAGCCGCCATTGGCCAGATCGTGAAAATGCCGCGCATTCTCGGCGCCATGCTGCATCTCGCCGATATCGTGGGCAAAGAGAATGTCGATCCGGTCAAGGCCGAGCCGCTGAAGGCTGTCCTCGTAGGCGCGCATAATGCCATCGTAGGAATAATCATAGACCACGTTGAACGGCAGCGGATCGACCATGCCGAAATCCATCGGGTTCTCGACGGCGCCCGGCTTCAGAAGACGACCAACCTTGTCGGACAGAACGTAATTGGTGCCCCGAAGGGCATCGCCGATGACCCGCTCGGACCGGCCAAAACCATACCAGGGCGCGGTGTCGAAATAGCCCAGCCCCAGATCGCGCGCCGCCCGCACCAGATCGGCGGCCTCCCGGTCGGGGAGGTCGACGAAATTGCCGCCCAGCGGTGCGCCCCCCAGACCGAGCACGTCGATCATGAGGTCTGTCTGTCCGACCTGTCGTTTCTGCATTCCCGGTCTCCTGTTCCGCAAAGACATCCGTTACCAGCGCTGGTGGACATGCGGCTTGATCATGGTCTCGTAGACCTCCGAGACGGCCGCCATCACCTCGGGGTCGAGCGGGGCAAGATCGCCCGCCGCGGCATTGGCGCGCGCCTGTTCGGGCGTGCGGGCACCGGGGATGACGACGCTGACCGCGTCGTTCATCGTGATCCAGCGCAGGGCCATCTGGGCCATGGTCGCGCCGCCGGGCACCAGCGGGCGCAGCTTCTCCACCGCTTCGAGTGCGAGGTCATAGGGCACGCCCGCGAAGGTCTCGCCCACATCGAAAGCCTCGCCGTGGCGGTTGAAATTGCGGTGATCATCGGCCGCAAAGGCGGTCTGGGGCGTCATCTTGCCGGTCAGAAGCCCGCTTGCCAGCGGGACCCGCACGATCACGGCCACACCCTTTTCGCGGGCCAGGGCCAGGAACCTGTCAGCCGGGCGCTGACGGAACATGTTGTAGATGATCTGGACCGAGGCGACGTTCGGATATTCGATGGCCTTCAGCGCCTCTTCGACCTTTTCGACCGACACGCCCAGAAAGCGGACCTTGCCTTTCGCGACCAGAGCGTCGAGCGCGCCAAAGAAATCGGGGCGGTAATAGACATCCGTGGGCGGGCAATGCAGTTGCAGCAGATCAAGGCAGTCGACGCCCAGATTGGTCAGGCTGCGGTCGACAAAGCCTTCGATCGCCTCGAGCGTGTAGCCTTCGGCCACATGCGGGTCGAGCCTGCGGCCCGCCTTGGTTGCCACGACCGGCCTGTCGCCGAAGCGGGAGGCCAGAACATCGCGCACGATCCGCTCGGACCGGCCGTCACCATAGACATCGGCGGTGTCGATGAACGTCACCCCGGCATCGAGGGCGGCCTCGAGCGTGGCGCGGGCGTCCTTCTCGGACACGTCCCCCCAAGACCCGCCGATCGCCCAGGCACCAAAGCCGATCGGCGCCACCTTCCAACCCGTGCGACCGAAATCCCGTTCAGGCAAAGCCATGTCATCCTCCAGAAATTGTTCGGGGCAGGCACTGGGCCACCCGCTGTTCGGACCTGTCCCGACCCGGTATCGCGATCGGGCGGGCCCAGCCGGCCAACGCCCGCGGTTGGGTGAAAGTCCTCGGCCCAGATCAACAGGTTTGGCCGGGAAATGGCAAGCCGATTGCCCGGTTTTTCCCCCACCCGTGACCGGATCGGACTGGGGGGGGGGCCTCGGGACATGTCGGCCTTGTTGCCGCCGGCCGCGAAATGGGGAAACATCGCCCCGCAACCGGGAGACGACTGATGGATCAGACCGCGACAATCGACTTTCTGTCATCGGGGAAAGCCTTTGCCACCGACGACCCTGTCGAGGTGGTCCAGACCCACGGCGCGCTGGTCTTTTTGTGCGGCGACACCGCCCTCAAGCTCAAGCGCGCGGTGACTTATGATTACATGGATATGGGCACGCCCGACCTCAGGCACGGGCTGCTTCTGCGCGAACTTGAGCTGAACCGCCCCTTCGCGCCCGAGATCTACCGCGATGTCCTGCCCGTCACGCAAGGGCGCGACGGTCTGATGCTGGATGGCGAAGGTCCGGTCGTCGACTGGGTGCTCAGGATGTGGCGCTTTCCGGCGGAGAACGAGCTGGAGCGCATCGCCGAGCGTGGTGCGTTCGACGAGTCTCTGGCCGATGCGACGGGGGCGGCGATTGCCGCCTATCACGCGCAGGCGCCGGTCATCGACCGGGCGGGCAGCCCCCTGATCGCCGATATCCTGGCCGAGCTGGGCCGTGTCTTCGCCGAATTTCCGGGTGCTGCGGGAACCGGGCGGCTGGCCGAATGGCAGGCGGATGCGGATGCCGCGCTGGCCGTTCTGCGCCCCCTCCTCGATACGCGCGGGCAAGAGGGCCATGTGCGGCGCGCCCATGGCGACCTGCATCTGAGAAACCTCGTGCTGATCGACGGCCGGCCCGTGCCCTTTGACGCGCTCGAATTCGACGAGACCTTGGGCACCTGCGACGTGCTTTACGACATCGCCTTTCTCGTCATGGATCTGTGCCATCGCGGGCTTGGGCGTCAGGCCTGCCGGGTCCTCGATGCGTGGCTGCGCGAGGCGCGCGGGTCCGAGGATCGGGGGTTGGCGGCGCTGCCCCTGTTCCTGTCCGTCCGGGCGGCGATCCGGGCGATGGTCCTTCTTCAGACCGATGCCGCCCGCAACATTCCGGGGGCCAGCGCAGACGAGGTGGACGCCTATCTCGATCTGGCCTGCGCGGCTCTTGAGACCCGCCCGCCGGTCCTGATCGCGGTGGGCGGTTTTTCGGGCAGCGGCAAGAGCGTTCTGGCCCGGTCGATAGCCCCGCATCTGGGTGCGTTGCCCGGCGCCGTCCTGCTGAATTCGGACCGCGAGCGCAAGGCAGGTGCGGCGCAGACCGCGCGGCTCGATCCTGCGGATTATGGCGCAGAACAACGGGCGGCGGTCTACCGCGCGATGCTTGACCGGGCGCAGGTGATCCTGTCGGCGGGGCAGTCGGTGATCCTTGACGCTACATTCACCGATCCGCGCCTCAGGGCCGCCGCCGAAGAGGTGGCCGAACAGGCGGGCGTTCCGTTCCAGGGTCTCTGGCTGGAAGTGCCGGAGCCGGTTCTGGCCGCGCGGGTCCGCGCCCGCAAGGGCGATGTCTCGGACGCCGATACGGACGTTCTCGCAGTCCAGCTGCGCGCGGGCCACGGGCCGCTGGACTGGGACCGGATCGACGGAGATGGCGCGCCGGACACCATCACCGACCGCGCCCTTGCCCTGCCGCTGATCGGACAGCGCCCCCCTAGATGAAGATCGCCCAGATGAACCGGGCCGCCACCAGCAACAGAAAGCTGCCGAACGCGATCTCGAGGCTGCGGCGCGACATCCGGTGCGCCAATGCGACGCCGAACCGGGTCGTCAGCAAGGATGTCGGGATCGTCAGCGCAAAGGCGAACAGCGAGACGAAACCAAGCGAGCCCGGCGGCAGGTCCGGCTGACCGTAACCGGCCAGCACATATCCGATCGTTCCGGGTATCGCGATCAGGACACCGACCCCGGCCGAGGTTCCGATCGCGCGGTGGATCGCCATGCCGTGAAGCGTGAGAAAGAGGTTCGACAAGGCGCCGCCCCCGATCCCCATGATCGCCGAAGCCGTCCCGATGAGCGCGCCGCCGAGGTTCATGCCGACGGGTCCGGGCAGCGTGTCGCCCAGGCTCCAGCCGCGCCCGCCTGTCAGCAGCTTGGTCGCGTTCAGCAGCGCCACCGCCACGAAGACCGCCTGAAACACCACCGGCCCCGCAAAGCGGGCGACGACCGCGCCGATGATGACGCCGACAAGGATCGGCAGCGCCCATGTCCGCAGGATCGCCATGTCGAGCGTGCCCCTGCGGTGATGCCCCCGCGCCGAACTGATCGAGGTGGGGATGATCACCGCAAGCGAGGTGCCCACGGCCAGCGGCATGGACACCTCGGCCGGATAGCCCAGCATCTGGAAGATCTCGAAAAAGACGGGCACCGAGATCGCCCCGCCTCCGACCCCGAAGAGGCCGGCAAGGAACCCGATGCTGACCCCCGCCGCGGCAAGCCCCGCGACAAGCATCAGGATCGTCTGCGGGTCTGACAGAAGTTCCACCTCAGGCGCCGGTCAGGTGCCGGGTCAGACTGGACCCGTCGAACCCGCCCAGGCCTTCGGCGATGGCCTTTTCATAGCTTTTCTGCACCGCGCCCGACACCGGCAGGTCCCGCCCCAGACGCGCGGCCTGTTGCAGGGCAAGACCCAGATCCTTGGACAGACCGTCGATATCGAAGGTGCCCGGCTGATCGGTGCCGTTGAGCGTGTCGATGACCACTTGCGCGCGGTTCTTCAGAACCGCCGGCCCGGCCGAACTGTCGGCGATGACCGAGATCGCGGTCTCGGGCGCGATGCCCGTCCCGTCCAGCAGCGACAGCGCCTCGGCCAGCGTCTGCCAATAGACGGCCAGCGGCAGGTTTACCGCGAGTTTCATACTGGCGCCGGTGCCGGCGGGGCCCAGATGTTCGACCCGCTTGCACAGATGTTCGAGAACCGGGCGGGCACGAGCGACAGCGGCGTCGGTGCCGCCGGCCATGCCCAGAAGCTGGCCCTTCAGCGCGGGGCCGACCGTGCCGCCCACCGGGCAATCCACGAAATCGGCACCGGCCCCGGTGACCCGGGCCGCGATGGCGCGGGTCTCTTCAGGCAGGAGGGTCGACATGTCGACCACCAGCTTTCCCGCGATGCCCGCCCCGATCAGCCCTTGGGTCACGGCCTCGACCGCGGCGGCATCGGTGAGCGAAAGAAGAATGATCTCTGCCCCCGCCAGCGTGGCCAGATCCGGGGCGAGGTCAGCGCCCGCACCCACGGCATCGCCCGTCCGCTCGGGTGTCCGGTTCCAGACGGTGACCTGATGGCCCGTCTCGATCAGCCGTCTGGCAAAGGCCGTTCCCATGCGCCCCGTGCCGGCGATCGCAACTGTCGTCATGATGTCATCTCCCTTCCAGTCCGAGGATCTGCATGGTCGTCTCTCCGGCCCTCAGCCGATCCATCATCCGTGCCTCGGCCTCGGCCCGCGCCTCGGCGGCGCGCGCGGCCTCCTCGACCGTATCGGCAGGCACGACGATCACCGCATCCGCATCCGCGACCACGACATCGCCCGGTGTGATCCGCGCGCCCCCGAGCCTGAGCGACACATCCAGTTCGCCCGGGTCGGCCTTGACCGTCCCGCGGATGTTCAGACCCCGGGCAAAGACCGGAAAACCCAGTGCCACGATCTGCGCACTGTCACGGACCGCGCCGTCGATCACAAGCCCCGCGATGCCCCGCATCTGGCAGGCAAGGGCCATGATCTCTCCGAACGGGCCGCTTTCGGTGCTGGCGCGGTAGTCGACCACCAGAACCTCGCCCTGCCCCGCCGCCGCGATGGCACGGTGCAGCGCAAGGTTGTCGCCCGGCAGGCACCGCACGGTCCGGGCCGGCCCCGCGACCCGCATGTCGGGCGCGAGGGGCCGGATCGGGGCGTCGATCAGCTGCGCTGCGGGCGCTGCTTCACAAATGGTCGCGGTCCCGAGGTCGCCCAGGCGCCGCGCCAGTGTCACGCCGCAGGCGCCCCGATGCGCACCTGCATTGGCTCCAGCCCGTCGACGGCACAATCGAGCACGTCGCCCGACACCACGGCACCCACCCCGGCGGGCGTGCCCGTCATGATGATGTCGCCCGGCATCAGGGCATGCTGTTCCGACAGCTTGGAGATGATCTCGTCGATCTTCCAGATCAGAAGCGAGATGTCGTCATCCTGCTTGGTCTCTCCGTTGACCTGAAGTTTCACATGGCCCGTCGACATGATCCCGGTCTCACTGACGGGCGTGACGGGGCCGACCGGCGCCGAATGATCGAAGGCCTTCGTGACCTCCCAGGGCAGGCCTTTCTTGAGGGCCTCGGCCTGATGGTCGCGCCGGGTCATGTCCAGCCCCACGGCATAGCCGAAGATATGCGACGCGGCATCTGCCTCGGCGATGTTGTAGCCACCCGATTTGAGCGCCACGACCAGTTCGCATTCATAGTGAAAGTTGTTGGTGAAGACGGGATAGGGAATCTCGCCGCCATTGCGGACGATCGCATCGGCCGGTTTCATGAAGATCACCGGCGGATCACGCTCGTCCTGCTCCATCTCGCGCACATGGGCCAGATAGTTCTTGCCGATGCAGTAGATGCGCCGGACAGGAAATTTCTCCTCCGAACCGACGATGTCCAGATAGGCCTGGTTGGGCGGAGTGACGGCATAGGCGACCATGGCGGGTTCCTTCGGATATCATGATGCAGGACAGGCGGGACTGTCCTTTGCGGCAGACCCAAGCTCGGCGGTATCTTGTCGTGGATGGGGGTCCAGATCAAGATACGAAAACCCGATATCGGGCATTTCATATATTCTTTTGTGTGCCGCTCCGAATCATATAGGCTCCGATTCAGCGCGTATACCCGATGACAGAAACAAACCGTGTGACGCGCCCGATCGGAGAAATGGGAGGAAAACCAGATGACCACTCGGACAAGAATGTCGCGCCGCCAATTCGGCGCCCTGAGCCTCGGAGGCATGAGCGCCGTCGCGATCGGTGCCCCTGCAATCGTGCGCGCGCAGACCGCGATCACCTTCGTGGTGCCGAACCCCTCTGCACTGACATGGCTGCCCTACTGGGTCGCCGTGGGCGAAGGCTATTTCGGCGAGGAAGGCTATGAACCGACCCTCGAGGCGATCGACGGATCGTCGGCCGTGCTTCAGGCAATGACGGCCGGACAGGCGCAGATCGGCGCGCCGGGACCGGGGCCGACCCTTGGCGCCAGCGCCCGTGGCGTCGATGTGAAGTTCATCTACAACCTTTATCCGAAATCGGTTTTCGGCATTCTGGTGCCGGCCGACAGCGACATCGAGACGCCCGAGCAGCTGGCCGGAACCGTCGTCGGCGTCGGCACGGCGGACGGGGCGGAGGTGTCCTTTACCAGCGCGATCATGACCGATGTCGGCCTGACCCCGGGCGAGGATTTCGAATACCTGCCCGTGGGCGATGGCGGCACGGCGGCGGTCGCGTTCCTGCGCGAAGAGGTCAGCGCCTATGCCGGGGCGGTCTCGGACGCGGCGATCCTCGCCTCGCGGGGCATCGACCTCAGGGAGATCACCCCCGAGGCGTATCTGGGCTTCTTCGGCAATGGCATCGCCATGCTCGAAAGCGCGATGGCCGAGATGCCCGAACTTGCCCCCGCCTTCGGACGGGCGCTCGTGCGCGGCATGCGCTTTGCCAGCGATCCCGCCAACAAGGAGACCTGCCTTGCCCATTGCGCCGCCGGCAACCCGCAGGAAGGCGAGCAGGATTATGCCGCGGCCCTGTTTGACGGTGTGGTCGAGCGGATGACACCGACCGATGCCTACATGGATCAGGGCTATGGCTACCAGCCGCCCGAGCATTGGCAGGCGATCCACGATTCCGCCGTCGCTTCGGGCGCGCTGTCCGAGCCGCTGGAGGATCTCGCCGGGGCCTACTCGAACGAGTTCGTGGCCGGCTGGAACGCCTGACGACAATGGCAGAGCCCCGCCCCATACATACACAGCAGTCCGCGCCTCCGGCGCGGACTGTCTACAAGATCGAACGGCTGTCGAAGACCTATGCCCGAAACAGCCTCGTGGCGATTCAGGACGTTCACCTGGAAATCCACAAGGGCGAGTTCGTGTCAGTCATCGGCTCGTCGGGCTGCGGAAAATCGACATTGCTCAAGATCATGGCGGGGCTCATGCCGCCAACCACCGGACGGGTGGTGCTGGAGGGCAAGCCCGTCGTGGGCCCCCGGCCCGATATCGGGATGATGTTCCAGCAGGCCACGCTTCTGCCGTGGAAGACGACGCTGGAAAACGTGCTGATGCCCATCGAGATCCGCGAGGGCCGCAATGCCGCCAAGGCCGCGACCGGCAAGGCGATGGACCTTCTGCGTCTGGTCGGCCTTGGCGAATTCTCCGATGTCTATCCGGGTGAATTGTCGGGCGGCATGGCGCAGCGCGCCTCGATCTGCCGGATGCTGATCTCGGATCCGGCGATGCTTCTTCTGGACGAGCCGTTCTCGGCGCTGGACGAGTTGACCCGCGATTTCATGAACATGGAGCTTCAGCGCATCTGCCTCGAACGCGGTGCGACGGCCTTTCTCGTCACGCATTCGCTGGCCGAGGCCGTGATCCTGTCGGACCGGATCCTCGTGATGAAGGCGCGGCCGGGCCATGTGGTCGAGGACATCATCATCGACCTGCCTCGCCCCCGGACGCTGGACATGATAAACACGACCCGTTTCGGCGAGATCGTCAGCCATATCCGTGACCTTCTGGGTAAGGAGGCCCATCAATGACCGACGCGACCACATCGGACAGCCCGGACACGAGCGATACCGTCTGGGTCGAACACGAAGCCTTCATCGACCGGATCCCGCGCTGGGTGGCGATGACGTTTCTTTTCGTGGCGATCGTGGGGATCTGGGACCTTGTCACGCGGATGGGCTGGGTCTCGGCGATCATCCTGCCAAGCCCGGCCGAAACGCTCGAGGATCTGATCTTCGTGGGGCAGAACCTGCTGTCGGGCGGCTACATGCTCGAGGCGCTCTGGACCACGACGCTCACCGTTCTCTACGGCTTTGCGATCGCGATCTCGATCGGGTTTTCCCTTGGCGTTCTCGTGGGCGAGACGAAGTTCGGCGAACGCGCCGTGATGCCTTATCTTGTCGCCATCGACACCATGCCCAAGGTGGCCTTCGCGCCCCTCTTCATCGCGTGGCTGGGCTTCGACATCGGATCGAAGGTGGCGCTCGCGGCCTTCATCGCGACCTTTCCCATCGTGGTCTCGACCGCGGCGGGCCTGTATGCCGCGACGGAAAACGAACGGATGCTGTTCAAATCGGTCGGCGCCACGCGGATGCAGATCCTCTTGCGGCTCAAGCTTCCGACCGGGCTTCCCTATTTCTTCACCGGGCTCAAGATCGCCTCTGTCGGTGTCATGGCCGGTGCGATCACCGGCGAATTCCTCGGCGGCGGGTCGGGCTTCGGCGCGCTGATCCGGCAATCGGCCAGCCAGCTGGACACGCCGCGGGTCTTTTCGCTGATCCTTTATCTCAGCCTTCTGGGGCTGACGCTCTTTTTCATCGTTGTGTGGTTGCAGCGCCGGTTCGTTTTCTGGAACAAGTCGGGCGGACCGGGTGGAGTGATGTGACATGGCGGAGGTGTCGGAATTTCGCAACCTGTCGGAGCAGGCCTACGACAGGATCCGCCGCGACATTCTGAGCGGAACGCTCTTTCCCGACGAACGGTTACAGATCGAGGCGGTGTCCGAACGCTATGCGATCGGCGCCGTTCCCGTGCGCGAGGCGCTGAACCGGCTGTCCTCGGAAGGTCTGGTGGAGCGGCGCAGCAATCGCGGCTTCTGCGTGGCCCCGATCTCGCTGGGCGATCTGTCGGAACTTGTTCAGACCCGCATCTGGCTCGAGACGCTGGCCCTGCGCCAGTCGATCGCCAATATCGACGAGGCGCTGGAAGAGGAACTGGTGGTCAGCTTCCACCGGCTGGCCCGCACCCAGAGGCGCATCCCCAAGGAGGCGGAAAAGGATCTGTCCGAGGAATGGGAACGGCTCCACAAGAATTTTCACATGCTGCTGCTGGACCGGTGCGGATCGTCCCTGCTTCTGGGATTCTGCTCGAACCTGATGGATCAGGCGGTGCGCTACCGGAACCTGTCGATGAACAGCAATCCCAGCAAGTTGCGGCGCGAAGGTGCCGCAGCCGAGCACAAGGCGATCCTCGACGCGGTGCTTGACCATGACGCCGATCTGGCCTGCCGCCTGCTCGAGGAACATTATCGCATCACGCTCGAGGGTCTGACGAACATGCCGCCTTCGGACAAGAAAGACGCGCGCCCGGCCTGAGGGCCGGGCAACGGGGCCCATGCTCCCCTGCCCGCCATGGTTCGGAATCCGCCCTATTCGTCCTCGGGGTTCGGCACGATCACGATGTCCGACAATGCCTCGAGATCGGCACTCAGCGCCTGTGTGCCGGATGGCGCGTCCTGGTAGGACAGCATGTAGGCGATGATGTCGATATATTGCTCATCGGTGAACTGGCCGGGGTTGCGGATGGGCATTGTGGTGCGTGTATATTCGAAAAGGGCCGCAAGCGTGCTGCCTTCCCAACTGCGCATGAAGGCCGGACCGGCAAGCGGCGGGGCGGGCGACATGTCGCCGTCGTCGGGCGCTCCATTCAGACGGCTGCCATGACAGGTCGCGCAGGCACCGAGGTAATAGAGCCGTGCATCGGTCGCCTGTGACGCGGTATAGACCCCGTCCCAGATCGTTTGCCCGGCCTCGGCCATGGCCACGTCCTGTTGCACCTCTTCCACGAGGGCCACGGTGACCGGGGCGTGATCGTTGCTCCAGGCGCCCCGGATATAGCTGGTGACAGCCGCGACCTCTTCGGCGGAAAGATCGGGAAAGGCGGGCATCGCCGCCTTGCCCGCGCGCACCTGGCGGATGATGAAATCCGGGTCGGCCAGCGCCTCGTTTCCGTCAAGCGCGGGAAAGTTCGGCGCGATCCCTTCGCCCGAAGGCTGATGACAGGCTTCGCAATTCTCCTCATAGACGGACTGGCCCAGTTCGGACAGATCCTGTCCCCCCTCCTGCGCCTGCGCGGGCTGCGCCGCCGCAAGGGCGACGGGCGCCGCCATGATTGTCGTCCAGAGCCTTTCGTTTCTCATCCTGTTCTCCAGTTTGCAGTCCTGCCTTACCAATCCGCCGATTGAGGCGGTTCGGCCGTGAGCGGTGCCCGCTCCGTGATGTCGCCGGTCACCTCGAGGTCGCGCTGGACGGGGTAGTAGCCCCGCCCCGACACGAAGACGCTGTATTGGCCCCGCGCGACCCTGATCTGCGCGACCCCGTCCTCGTCGGTGCGGCCGCGATAGGGGTGCATCACCACGCTCATGTTCCCGAGCGGTTCGCCCTTTTCGTGGTCGACCGCCTCGATCCGGACCACGCAATCCGCCGGCGGAACTGTCCGCACCCGGAACGCCGATGTCGCGGCCTTGTGAGGATAGTCTTTGCTGTCGGGCGGGATCTCGACGATCCATTCCTCGAGTGTTTCGGCCGCCGGGGCGATCAGCGCGATCTCGGCATGATAGAGCCCGTCGCTGCCGGGCCAGACGGCGCCCGAGAGCTGCCCCAATGCGACCTCGGCCCCCCTTGCATCGCGGATGACGAAGCGGCGCCCGGTCATGTCGCAGCCGCTTGAGCATTTGACCCCGATCCTGAGCGGAAACTCGGTGCCCGCCTCGATCGCTGTGGGCACGTCCCAGACCGCAAGGCGGGTCTCGTGATCGGTGACATCCAGTTCGAACGGCGTGACGAACCCGCCTGTCGCCTCGTCAGAGGTGACCTCGGCGCTCCATCCATGAAGGCCGGGCGTGCCGGGCGCGCGTGCCGTCACCCGGCGCGAGATGTTCACCTCGCCGTCGAAATCGCCGATCTCCGCCTCGGCGGCAATGTCGCCCTCGGCGTTGCGAAAGGTGATGATCCGCCCTCGCAGATCCTCTGCCGGGGAACAGATGACGCGCGCGGACAGCAGGAAATCCGCACCCGCATCCATCCGGGGCGGAGAGACAGTCACCTCGCAGGAAATGGAACTGGAACTCATTCTCAGGCTCCTCCGTCTTCGGTAATCTTGCTGGTTTTCATGATCGGGCCGGGGACCCTGACGAGGCCCCCGACCAGTCCAGCGGGCTAGCGGCTTTCGCCCACCACGCCGGCCTTGAGCGCGTTGGTGCCCGCGATGTAGCCATGGACGGCGGCCCGGCCGAGACCGTGCATCTGGCCGCCGCCGCTGGCCTCGCCTCCGGCAAAGAGGCCCGGGATCGGCTTGCCCTGCATGTCGAGCACCTGACAGTGACGGTTGATCCGAAGCCCGCCGTAGGAATCGTGCCACACGACCATGATCGCCGCGGCATAATAGGGCGGACGGTCGATCCGGTGCATCGGCGCATCGCCCTGCCCCCGCTCGAAATCCGGATCCTCGCCAGCGTCGACATAGCCGTTCCACTGCGAGATCGTATCGGCCAGATGTTTCAGCCGCACCCGCTGGAACTCGTTGCCGGCATGGATCTTCTCGGCCAGTTCCTCGATCGTGTCGGCCCTGAAGAAGCAGCCGTTCTCCATCGAAATGTAAGGCTCGCGCAGCGGGAAATCCCCGCGATCCGCGCCGGCCTGATCGAAGATCGCCCAGAGTGGACCACAGTAATAGTCGGGACCGGTCGAGCCTTCGTTGATCTGCACCGCAGCGTCCACGCCGGCGGAATAATCATACATTTCCTTGACCCATGACGACCGGCAATTGCGCCAGTCATAGGGCGTGTGGTTGTCCCACTCGTTCGGAACCGCATGCGGCTGTCCGCCCGGATAGCGCGGATCCATCGCCTCGTCGGCCAGGCGCATTTCGTTGAAGAAGCGCTGCCCGACCTGGTTGACGGCGATCAGATGTTCGAACCCCGCCTGGCCGATGGAAAAGCCCGCCGACTTGCGGAACGGAAAGACCGGATGACCCGGATAGACCGAAGTATAGGCATCGCGTGTGCCAAGCCGGGTCTGGATATGGTAGGTCCGCCGGCCAAGGTTCTGCTGCAACCCGTCGAGGCTTGCCCCGACATTGAGGCCCGCAATGATCCCGCTGGCATTCGCCGCGCGGCCATCGCCGCCCAAGAGCGCCCAGCCCGATGTCGGGAACCACGGCTCGTTCATCCGGGGATAGAACTGGCTGCGGAATTCCGGGTTGCCCGCATGACCGCCGGTGCCGATGATCACCGCCTTGTTGGCCTTGATGCGGATCGTCTCGCGGCGTTCCTCGATATTGCCGTGGCTCCAGTAGCTTTGCAGCTGCTCGCCCGTGTCGGGGTCATGGCGTGGCGTGTAGGATGCCACGACACCCACGATGCGTCCCGTGTCGTCGCGGATGACCTCGTCCATGTGACGGTTGAACATGAAGCGCACGCCCTTTTCGCGGGCACTGTATTCCAGGCACCGTGTCATCACGCCACCACCGCTGACCGCGTCGATCGTGGCTGATTCCGCGGCAACGGATTGCTGGACCGGGCAGAACGGGCTCGACCGTTCGGGATCGGCGACGCCGGCATCCTCGGCAGTGACGGTGCCGGCCTTGATATCGGTCACGTTGCCCAGCTTGAGAAAGCAATAGGCCGCCCGGGCCCGCGATACCCCACCGCCGAAATGGGTCCCGTTGATCCGCGTGAAGCGGACGTAATTCTCCATCATGAACTGGCGGGTCGCCGGGCAGTTCTCGGCCCATCCGCGGTGCTGATCGGGATTGTTGAACCGGTAATAGCCATAGCCCTGTTCGTCCACGATCGACCAGTCCGTCACATCCTTGAACAACAGTTCGATATCATCGTCGAGCGCTTCGGGCGGCACCAGCGGATCGACGGTAATGAAGCCTTCCTCATCCGCATCGCCGCGGGCATCGCGTTCCTGCACCGGGTCGCCGCCGCCCAGCGACACCCAGGAGCCGCTGTGCATCATCCGCCCGCCCACGTCGAAATTCTGGTCGATCACGAGGACGGATGCGCCAAGATCATTGGCCCGGATCGCGGCCGGAAGCCCCATGCAGCCCGATCCGAGGATGACCACATCGGCCTCGTAATCCCAGGCTTCGGCTTCGTGGGCCTTGGCCGCGGCGGGCTGGGCGCTGCCTGCGCCAAGGGCCGCGGCACCGACCCCGGCTGCGGCTCCCGCCTGAAAGAAATCCCGCCGGCTCACGCCTTCGGTGACGTCCCTGACGGCCTCCTCGACCTTCTTGTTCCTGTCCTTGTGCTTGTCGGACATGTCAGCTCCTCCCTTCGGGGTTTGAAATTTCGCGCCGGAGCTGCGAACTCGACGACGCGTCGGGGCGCCTCGGTGGCGCCCGAAGACGGCAGACCCGATCAAGGGCCCGCCACGGGCTGAATTCCGGCTCCACGCCGTGGCAATGCAGAGACCCTGTCCGGAGCATCCGGCGACCCTGCCTCACCTCCCGGTCAAGACATGGATCACGCCGCGATCAGCGTGCCATCGACAACCCCCGGGGCCGCCGGCCAAATGCGCAAGACCACCTTGCAACGACCCCATGCCACATGAGTGCGGGGCGGAATTTTCCGGGCACATCCAATGGCCTGCGCCCATATCCCGACGTTAGGACACCGGCTGCGACTGCGTCCAAGTCAATTTGTTGCTGGGGTGCGAGGCAGAAAATGACTGGCCCCCGGACCCGTCGACCTATTGCGCGGCCGAGGGAAAATCGGGCACGGCCAGCGAGGTCAGATGCGCAAGCCGCCGCTCCTCGCCGTGGACCGTGCGGCAGAATTCGTCGATCAGCGCATCGAGAAAGCCCAGAAGCAGGAAATCGGCCCGACCCGGCGGGTCGGCCGCGCGCATTCCGAATGCCAGCGTCAACTCGAGCGGCGGATCGACGATCCGGCGCACCTCAAGCTCGCCGCGCGCCACCTCGTCAGCCACAAGGTCGGTGGTGACGATCGTGGTCGCGTCGAACTGGCGGATGACCTGCGACATGACGGACAGCGAATCGATCTCGAAGGCGAAATTCGGCTTCAGGCCCAGATCGGCGGCGGCCTTCGAGACGATATCCACCGCGTGAGCAGTCTCGCCGCGCACGATGATATCGGTCTGCAATGCCTCGGCCAGGGTCACGTCCGGCGCGGCGCCCGCGGCGCCCGGAGCGGTCACGAGCCCGAGGGGCTGCCGCAGCACTGGGACCGCCCGGATCGTCCCGTCCGAAACCAGGTCATGAGTGAAGATGAACTGGAATTCGCCCGTCTCGAGGCCGCTGATCAGTCGCTCGCGCGCGCCTTCGACAAGATGCAGGTGGATGCCCGGCAGGGCCTCGCGTTCGCGCAACACGGCCTGTGCCCCGACCCCGTGCAGCAGGCTCGGCGCCATCCCGATCTGAACCTCGCGGACCTCGTCGGCGGCAAAGGTCCGGACCTCGTCCGACAGCGAATCCACGCCCTGCACGATCTGCCGCCCGCGCTCGCAGACGAACCGCCCCGCATCCGTGGGACGGATCCCGCTGGGCTCGCGCAACAGAAGCTGCGTGTCGAGGATCTCCTCGAGCTTGCGCACCTGCAATCCGAGCGCGGTCTGGGCGACATTCAGTTCCCTGGCCGCCTGGCTGATGCTGCCCGCATCCACCACATGAACAAAGAAGCGCAACTGCTTAACCGTAACAGAGGATATCGCCACCGGACACCTCCCAGCCAATGAAAGCGATGATGAAGTCAATCAAACATTCATTTCTGAAAGAGTATCCCATGGTCGGGGCAATGGAAAGTGGCGGCCCGTCGATCCGAAGGGGACGATTTTCCCCCGCCCCGTTCCCCTCTCCATGTCCCGAACCGGCCATCTGTCCGTGTTGGTGGCCGGCAGCTTGCGGTCCGTCACATCGCCGCCGGAATGCCCCTGTCGTGTCCCTGTCCCGTCCCTGTCGCGGACCCGGCCCTGTTCGTCCTCAGGGGTCGGGCGACCGGCTCAATGCGGCGTCGATGCTTGCGCGCAACTCCTGCCCCACCCGGGCAAATCCCATGAGACGGGCCGTCGCGACGATAAGCTCTTCGCGCGGCATCTCCCCGCTTTCGGCCACCACGCGGGCCGCCGCGGCGCGGATTTCCAAGGGGGGGATCTGGGCGGCCGTCGTGGGCGCGTCCTTGCCCGATCGGTCCCTGATCGGCGGGTCGTCCCGCTGCGCGGGCGTCATGACGAAGAGCCCGGCCCGGACGATCCCGCCCCGGCGCAGCGCCAGGCCAAGCGCGTGGTCCGAGGCGTCGCGGATCCGTGTCCCGGTCCTGGCCTTGCCGATGGCTTCGGCGACGCGGCGCGCCACCAGATCGGTGTGGATCGGGCCCTCGGCCTCGACGATCCGCGTGACCAGATCGACAAGCAGCGGGGTCGGCGCCTCGTGCGGCTCGGCGGTCAGGTCGACCGTGAAGCGCGAGACGACATAGCCCGGCGCCGTCAGGTCCGGTGGCGGTGGCAGGATCGTCGCCTTTGCGGGGCCCTGCACCGCCTCCTCTTCGGGCGCAAGTATCCCGTCGCGGTTCGCCCCGGTGAACACACGCCCCCCGGCGGTGCGCACGTCTTCCAGCACGGTCTGCAAGCGTTCGATCTCGCTTTGGCGGCGGTGGAACCAGTCGGTGCTCCAGACCCGGTGAAAGCGCCAGCCCAGCCCTTCGAGCACGTCCTGCCGCAGCCTGTCCCGCTCCCGCGCCCAGAGGGCCGAATGATAGGCCGCCCCGTCGCATTCCACCGCGAGAATATATCGGCCCGGCTCATCGGGGTGCCGCACCCCGAGGTCAATCCGGAACCCGGCCGCCCCCACCTGATGATCGCAGGGATAGCCCATGGACCGGATCACCCGGGCCACATCCTCCTCGAAGGGGCTGTCCGCGGGCGCCCCGGACGCCTCGGGCTGGGCCAGCTGGCCCGACCGGGCAAATTCGAGGAACCGTTTCAGGACCCGCGGTCCATCCCGGCTGGTCCGGGTCGTGTCGATGTCGTTCGGATCGAAGGAACAAAAGACCAGACAGCGCGTCCGGGCGCGCGAGAACAGGACGTTGAGGCGCCGCTCTCCCCCCTCGCCGTTGATCGGACCGAAGGACATCGAGGCAAGTCGCCCGTTCGGCTCGGACGGGCCGTAACCCACCGAGATGAGGATCACGTCCCGCTCGTCGCCCTGCACGTTCTCGATGTTCTTGACAAAGACATCCTCGGCCCGGCCCTCGCGCAGGAACGCGTCAAGGATCGCGTCCTCACGCCGGGCGATCTCCAGCACCTCGGTCAGCATGTCCGATTGCGCCTTGGAAAAGGCCACGACGCCAAGCGACAGGTCGGGCCGGGTCCGGGCGTGATCCGCCACGGCTCTTGCGACGGCCTCGGCCTCGATCCGGTTGGTGCCGGGGCGCCCGTCGCCGCGCGACCGGCTGGAATAGACGCCCGGCACCCGGCGAAAAGCCAGCCCGTAATCGGGATCGTTCTGAACCGGCGAGGGCGGCAGGATCAGCCGGTGGTCGTAGAATTCGGCATTGTTGACCGTGATCAGCGACGGATCGCGCGACCGGTAATGCCATTCCAGCATCGCCGGGTTCAGACCGCGCGCCTCGCACAGGGTCAGCACGCTTTCCAGTTCGGTCGCCGAGGCGGCCCTGACCTCCTCCTCCGCGTCGTCGCCGACCTCCTCCTCCGATCCCGCGACCCGATCGAAAAAGCTCGTGGGCGGGAGCTGCTTCTGATCGCCCACCACGACGATCTGGCGGCACCGGGCGATCGCACCCAGCGCATCCTCGGGGCGGACCTGACTTGCCTCGTCGATCAGCAGCAGGTCGAAATCGGCCGCACCCGGCGGCAGGTATTGCGCAATGGAGATCGGGCTCATCAGAAAGACCGGCTTGATCCGCTGCACCATCTGGCCCGCCGCGCGCATGATCTGGCGGATCGGCTTGTGACGGCGCTGCTTTGCCATCTCGCCGCGCAGAAATCCCATCTGTCCGGAGGCGCCGGTAGGCAGCTGGGCAAGGTGCCTTGCCCGCACAAGACGGCGGGTCTCTTCCATCCGGGCCTCTTCCAGACCGCGGAACGTCGCGACAAGGGCGTGCCGGTCGAGATGGGCCAGCCGGTCGAGGTCCGGCAACGCCGCTCGGGCCGCCGCCCACTGTGCCTCTGCGCTGGCGTAAAGGAACTCGTCCACCGCGGCGGAAGGCAGGGTGGTGCCGTCATCGAGAAGGGCAAGCAGAGGGCCAAGCCCATCGGCATCAAGGCGGGCGGCCAAAGCCGAAAGCCGGGCCCATTCGCCATATCGGCCGATCCCGTCCCGCATCGCGTCGATCCGTGCTGCGACCTCATCCAGCGTCAGCCCCTCCCAGTCGAGGGCAAGCCGCGCCGCGATGGCGCCAACGGCCTCGGCGGCCCGATCCTGCGCCGCCTTGAGATCGAGCGCGGCCCCTGACGCGGCACAAAGCCGGTCCAGCGCCTCCGGGGTCTCGATGACGGCGATCCGCCCGATCCGGCCCAGCCAGCCCGCCTGCGCCTCGAGCGCGGCAAAGGGCGTCCTCTCTCCGCGCCAGTCGGGTCCGAGAAGCGCCGAGAGCCAGCCCTCCTCCTCGGACAGGGCCTTCCGGAGGCGCCGGACCGTGATCAGGCGATCGACGAGGGCAAGGCGGTCGCCCGGCGATTTCGGCAAGCCGCCGCTCAGGAGCGTGGCAAGCTCGCGGCTCGCGCCCCGGTAGGATCCGAAAAGGCGCGACCAGAAGGAGCCGACGCCGGGCGCCAGCCGTGCCCGGATCGGCGCGGGATCAACCCCGAAGGCCGCCTCGGCAAAGTCCGGCGCGGCGGCGTCGCGCGCCGCGACCCAGGCCCGGCCCGCCTCGAGCGCCTCGCCCAGACGGGCCTCCCCGGCTTGCGACAGAAGGGCCGCCGTCGCCCCTTTTGCCTGATCCGGCCGATCCGCCGCAGCGGCCAGAAGGTCATGCAGCGACGCGCATTCGGCCATGGTCCGGGGCACGGGCCGTCCGGCGCCCTGTGCGATTTGGGTGGCAAGCCGCGCAACAGCCTCCACCGCAGCGGCGGCGCGGGCCAGTTCGGGTTCCAGCCGTTGCAGGTCGGTCGGCTGAAGCGTGGTCACCCCCACCCCGAAGAACGGATGCGCGGCGCGGGGGCCGGTTCGCGTCAAAAGCTCCGCATAGGCGGCGATCCGGTCCGCCAGATCCCGGCGCGCGGTCTCTCCGAGGCTTGCCAGACCGTCCTGCGGTATCCGCGGCGGGGGCATGTCACGGCCCACGAAACCGGCGATCTCGGCCATGGCGCGAAACGGCGTGAACCCGTATCCCGGGACAGGCGCATGCAGCAGATCCGCCACGGCGTTGAGCGTGTCGCGCGCCTCGCGCAGCGCGTCGGGTGCCGCGGGCATGTCCGGCACGGTCGTGCCTGCGGCCAGCGTGCGCGCCAGCTCGTCGAGAAGCGCGCGCTTGTTGGCGGCGCGCGAATGGATCTCGAGGCACAGATCCCCCAGCCCCACCTTCCGAAGCCGGTCATGCACGACCGAAAGTGCGGCCATCTTTTCGGCAACGAACAGGACCTTCCTGCCGTCATGGGCGGCCCCGGCGATGATGTTGGCGATGGTCTGGGACTTGCCGGTGCCGGGCGGCCCCTGCACCACGAGGTTGCGACCCGCGCGCACCTCCTCGATCACCCGGGTCTGGGACGCATCTGCGGGAACCACGTGCAAAAGGTCTTCGGGTGCAAGCCTCGGGTCCAGCCGCTCCTGCGGGCCGAACAGCGGAACCGACCGTTCGAACCCGCCGTCCAGAAGCCCGCCAAGAACCGGATGGTCCGCGAACGTGCCTTCGGGCCAATTGTCGGGGTCCAGATCGCGCATCATCAGAAGCTTGGAAAACGAAAAGAAGCCAAGCTGCATCCCGTCGCGGTCGATGGACCAGCGGGGCAGACGTTCGATCCGGTCGGCCAATTCGTCGAAATAGGCCTCGGGGGTGAAGGCCTCGTCCTCCGCGATCTCGGGCAGGTCCAGCCCGAAATCGGTGCGAAGCCTTTCCTGAAGCGGCAGGTTGGTGACGATATCGGTCTCGCGGGCACGCAGGTTGGACGTGGCCCGCCGGTCATCCCGGATCAGCTCGACCGGAACAAGGACAAGAGGGGATTCGCGCAGCACCTGCGAGCTGTCGGTTTCGAGCCAGCGCAGGAACCCCATCCCGAGATAGAGGATATTGACCCCCTGTTCCTCCTCCACGGTCCGCGCATCGGAAAACAGCCGCAACAGCCGCCGCTGAAGCGCCTCGGGGCCAAGCCGGGTCTGAAGCAGCAGATCCCGAAAGCGGGCCTCCCGCTCTTCGGGATCCTCCGCCTCGTCGACCGGCAGAAGAAGCAGGGGCCCATCTCCGGGCGGGTCCTCCTCCTCGTCGCGGGGATGGAACCGCATCTTCTTTCCCTGCCCCCCGCAGAAGGTCGAGGACTCCAACGCTCCGTTCCTCGACAATGTCGAGCACATTGGCACGCCGGGCCGAGCGGTTGACACGGATCAGGCGGTTCCGGGTTCCCGTCTCGACAAGCCGGCGCCGGGCATCGTCCAGAAGTCCGGAAAGATCGGGGGGGCGGGGCTTGTTGTCCGGAATTTCCTTCATGTCCGTCAGGTCCTACTCCCCACTCGATCCCATCACGACCGGCCACTGCTCGAATGGCCGTCTTGTCCCGGACACGGACGTTTTTTCAGGGGCGATGATCCACTTGCGGCAAGGGGGATCCCCTGCCCCGCCCCCTGCGCTCCGGGTCCGATCGCATCCGAACGGCCGGCTGCGTCGAATAACGCGGCCCCGGCGGCGGGACGGGCTTGTTATCCGCATGAAGGAGGCTTAGCTGAGGACTTGGCACTCGACACAGACGAGTGATGATCGCGACTCTCCCCCCATTCATCAAGGAATTCAGTTCATGACCTTTCTACCCCTGCACGACCGGGTTCTCGTCCGTCGCATCGACGGCGAGGAAAAGACCAAGGGTGGTCTGATCATCCCCGACAATGCCAAGGAAAAGCCCGCCGAAGGCGAGATCATCGCCTGTGGTCCGGGTGCCCGGAAGGATACCGGCGAACTGATCGAGATGTCGGTGAAACCGGGCGACCACGTGCTGTTCGGCAAATGGTCCGGCACCGAAGTCATGATCGACAACGAAGAACTGATGATCATGAAGGAATCCGACATTCTCGGGATCATCGCCAAGAAGGCCGCCTCCAAGGCCGCCTGAGCCGTTCGCGTTTCATTCACACATATTCGATCAGGAGCCAATCATGGCCAAAGACGTCAGATTCAATACCGATGCCCGCAACCGCATGCTCAAGGGTGTCAATACACTTGCCAACGCGGTCAAGGTGACCCTCGGCCCCAAGGGCCGCAACGTGGTCATCGACCGATCCTTCGGCGCCCCCCGCATCACCAAGGACGGTGTGACGGTCGCCAAGGAAATCGAACTCGAGGACAAGTTCGAGAACATGGGCGCCCAGATGGTGAAGGAAGTCGCGTCCCGCACCAATGACGAGGCCGGCGACGGCACCACGACGGCCACGGTGCTGGCCCAGGCCCTCATCCGCGAGGGCATGAAGTCGGTCGCGGCGGGCATGAACCCGATGGACCTCAAGCGCGGGATGGACCAGGCCGCGCTCAAGGTCGTCGAGGCGATCCGCCTCGCCGCCCGGCCGGTGAACGACACCGCCGAAATCGCGCAGGTCGGCACGATCGCGGCCAATGGCGAGGCCGAGATCGGCCGCCAGATCGCCGATGCGATGCAGAAGGTCGGCAAGGACGGCGTGATCACCGTGGAGGAGAACAAGGGCCTCGAGACCGAGACCGACGTTGTCGAAGGCATGCAGTTCGACCGCGGCTACCAGTCGCCCTATTTCGTCACCAATGCCGAAAAGATGACAGCCGAGCTCGAGGATGTCCTGATCCTGCTCCACGAGAAGAAGCTGTCCTCGCTCCAGCCGATGGTTCCGCTTCTCGAACAGGTGATCCAGTCGGGCAAACCCCTGCTGATCATTTCCGAGGATGTCGAGGGCGAGGCTCTGGCCACGCTTGTCGTCAACAAGCTGCGCGGTGGCCTGAAGGTCACCGCGGTCAAGGCGCCGGGCTTCGGTGATCGCCGCAAGGCCATGCTTCAGGACATCGCGATCGTGACCGGCGGTCAGGTGATTTCGGAAGACCTGGGCATGAAGCTGGAATCCGTCACGCTCGACATGCTGGGCACGGCCAAGCGGGTGACCGTCACCAAGGACGAGACGACCATCATCGACGGCGCCGGTGACAAGGCCGAGATCGACGCGCGGGTCTCGCAACTGCGCGGCCAGATCGAGGAGACGACCTCCGACTACGACCGCGAAAAGCTTCAGGAACGCGTGGCCAAGCTGGCCGGCGGCGTCGCCGTCATCCGCGTCGGCGGCATGACCGAGGTCGAGGTCAAGGAGCGCAAGGACCGCGTCGATGACGCGCTCAACG